>Ga0208828_1000070_pt1 | contig 45919 bp, 33 predicted proteins | sample Kivu_160m_FD_185487 | JGI IMG/M metagenome (GOLD analysis project Ga0208828, IMG submission 185487) | Freshwater microbial communities from Lake Kivu, Western Province, Rwanda to study Microbial Dark Matter (Phase II) - Kivu_160m (SPAdes)... | ecosystem: Environmental > Aquatic > Freshwater >... | reverse complement strand
GTTCTATTCGGGAACGTCGCAAACCGCTCAAGGCTTGGGAATCCAGATCGCCTCGGTCTCGGGGATCGTCGCCCAGGGAATCGGCGACTCGATCGGCCTCCGGATCGCCGGAGCCCGCCAATGGCGCCTTTCGGGCGGGAGCCCGTTCACCTCGGTCGAGGAATATTATATGGTCGACAATCCGACCTACGACAATTTCTCCTGGACGGGCACCGCCCTCTCCGGACAAGTGACGGCCGAGATTCCCTGGGACATCGAACTGAAGCTGGGCTATACTTGGGCCGACAAAGAGTTTCCTGGGATCGAGGGCCGGAGCCTGGACGGCGCGGATCTCGGATTCAGCCGTCAGGACCGAAGGCGGCAGATCGACATGAGGATCGAAAAGAATTTCTCGCGCGTCACGGTCTTTCTGACCTATTCCCATGTCAAGAACACATCCAACGATCCCCTCTTCGACTGGAGGGGTTACGGTCTCTCGGGAGGGCTGTCATGGAACCTCTTCGTCGGCGAAAACAAATAGCCATCGTCGCGGGAGCGGTATTTCTCGCCGGCCTCCTTCCGGCGGGACATCCGGCCTTCGGCCAGACGCCTCCTCACTTTTACAACGTGGACAAGGAGACCAGGGTCGAAGGGACGGTCGAAGATATTCTCATGGAGCCCCGCTACGAAGCCCGGGCCCCCTTTCTGGTCGTGATCCTCGAAGAGAAGGACACCCGGCGCAGGATCAGCGTCGAAGTCAGCCCGGCCTGGTTTTTCAAGGAAGACATCCACAAGGGAGAGCGGCTCAAGGTCGTCGGCTCTCTCTACGGATCCGGCGAGGGGATCGTGAACCTCATCGCCCGCGAAGTCCAATGCCGCGGCCGGACGATCACCGTCCGGGACAAACGCGGATTTCCGACGTGGAGCGGCGGCCGGCGCATCCGCGGGGGGCAAGGGACCGGGGCTTGAAAAGACGGGGGATCTTCTTTTTCTTCCTGCTGCCGTTTGTCGCAGTTCTTCTTCTCTTCCTGATCCTGTCCTCCCTGAACCGGGCCTATATCCGCGATAAAACGGACCAGCTCGTGCGCGAACAGCTTCTCGCCTCGGCCACGATCCTCTCCGTCGGCATCAAGCATTCCCTGGACGACGGGAGCGGGCCGGAAGGCCTGATCGGCCGCTACGGAGGCGAAGAGAATATCTATTATATGGCCCTGCTCAACGACCGGGACGACGTTGTCGACTGGACGTCCCGGTTCGAAGGATATCTGCCGTTCTCCCGGCAATCCTCGGGCGGCGGGGAAGCCTGGACGATCGACTCGCCCGCGGGACCGATCCTCAACATCCTCAGGCCGATCATTTCCAAGAAGGGAGACCGCTATTCCCTCTACCTGGGCTATTCCTTGAGCGGCTTGGACGACATGGTCGCCCACTCCCGGACAAATTTCTTCCTCCTCTTCGGCGCCCTGGCCGTCGTCGGGCTGTTCTTTTTTTTCGGTATCTACATCCTCCACCGGAACTCGCTGGCCCGGGCCGAGGAGGCGATGGCCGAAAAGAAAGAAAAAGAGCGGTTCAAGGCGATCTCGGGTTTCACGGCCGGCGTCTCCCACGAAATAAAAAATCCCCTGAACAGCCTCTCCTTGCTTTTTGAGCTCCTCTCGAAAAAAGCGCCGCCGGAGCTCCGTCAGGACATCGACTTGGGCCGGGCCGAGATCCAAAAGATCGCCCGGATCGTCGACCTCTTTTCCGACGAGTTGAAGCCGCTCGTCTTGAATCGGACCGAGATCCGACTGGCGGACATTTTCACCGACATCCGAAGCGCCCTCGTCGGGGAATCCTCCGCCAAGGGCGTTCCCGTCCTGTATGCCGAAAAAAGCCCGACGGTCCTCCAAGGCGACCGGGGCCTCTTGGGCCAGGCGTTCCTGAACATCGTCAAGAATTCCCTGGAAGCGACGGCGTCGGGGACGGTCCAAATCGAAGCGGAGCCGTCCGGCCGGGGAGTCATCGTCCGCATTGCGGATTCCGGCAAGGGGATCGCTCCGGAAGATCTCAGCCGTGTCTTCGAGCCGTTCTACTCCACGAAAGCATCGGGCATGGGCGTCGGCCTTTACCTCGTCAAGAAGATCATCGACGCCCACGGCGGCTCTGTCCGGCTGGACCATAGAGAGAGAGGAGGGACGACGACGACCGTCGTCCTGCCGAAGGAGAGTCCATGAGCGCGACGCTGATCCTGGTCGTCGAGGACGACCCCTTGCAGAGAAAGCTCATCGGCGAAAACCTGGAGAGCGAAGGTTTCGCCGTCCTGGCCGCGTCGAACGGCCGGGAAGCGGGCGAGCTGGCCGCCCTCCATCCGGTCGAGATCGCCCTCGTCGACTACCAGCTCGGCGGCGAAACCGGCCTGGACGTCATCGCGGCCCTCCTCGGCCGGAATCCCCTGATCACCCCCATCATGATCACGGCCTTCGGCAACATCGAGACGGCCGTAGAAGCCATGAAACGGGGCGCCTACGACTTCGTCGTCAAGCCCGTCGATTTCAAGAAGCTGCTCCTCGTCATCGAGAGGGCGAAGGAGCGCCACACGCTCAAGAAGGAAGTCTCCCTGCTCCAGTCGGCGCTCGAAGAGAAGTTCAGCTTCAAGAACTTCATCGTCAGCTCTCCGAAGATGGAGCGGGTTGCGGGCATGATGGGCAAAGCCGCCCGGAGCGACGCGACCGTGCTGCTCGTCGGCGAGACGGGGACGGGCAAGGACCTCGTGGCCAAGACGATCCATTATTCCTCGAAGCGGCAGAACGGCCCCTTCCTGGCCGTGAACCTGCCGTCGCTTCCCGAGACCCTCATGGAAAGCGAGCTGTTCGGGGCGGAAAAGGGAGCCTATACGGGAGCCCACGAGCGGAAAGTCGGAAAATTCGAGGCCGCGTCCGGCGGCACGCTCTTCCTCGATGAGATCGGCGATCTTCCCGTTCCCCTCCAAGTGAAGATCCTCCGGGCGCTCCAGGAGAAGGAGTTCACCCGGCTGGGCTCGTCCAAGCCGATGAAGGCCGACGTCCGGATCATCGCCGCCACGAACAGGGACCTCGAAAAGCTCGTGGCCGAGGAGAAATTCCGCCGGGATCTCTATTACCGGCTGAACGTCGTCCGCATCGCCGTGCCGCCCCTGCGGGAGCGCAAGGACGACATCCCGCCTCTCGTGGATCATTTCCTCGCCCAATTCGCCAAGCGCGAGAACAAGAAGATCCGGGGGATCTCGGCCGAGGCCATGAGCGCCCTGATGGCCCATTCGTTTCCCGGCAACATCCGGGAGCTGGAGAACGCCATCGAGCGGGCGGTCGTCTTCTGCGAGGGAGATTACGTCACTCTGGCCGACCTGCCGGTCGTCCTCAAGGAGAAAGAGGAACGCAACATCTCGGCCGACGCGGGAGGATCGCTCGAGGACAAGGTCCGCCGCCTCGAAATCCAGGAGATCAAAAGGGCGCTCGACGGATCGGGCGGCGTGAAGAGCAAGGCCGCCCGCGCCTTGGGCATCACCGAGCGAATGCTGGGCTACAAGATCAAGATCTACGGGCTGTAATATAATTCCTAGGGCTTGAAAACCGCTATCTCCAATTCGCGGATCGCCCGGAAATGCCGGTGGTCGCCCGTGCATAGCGTCATCCGATTTTCGGCCGCGGTTGCGGCGATCAAGGCGTCGGCAAAGCGGAGGCCCGATGACGCGGCAAATTCTTCCATATAGATCGACGCTCGGTGTCCGATGTTTTCCGTCAGAGGATGGAGAGAGAAACGGCAATCGGTGATAAACGATTTCAAGAGGCGGGTTTCACGCCGGTTCGCAGCGCCCTGGAGCAGTTCCATATAGCTGACGACGGACAGGCTCCGTTCCTCATCCCCGTCGATCATCCGAGCCGCCGCGGTATTGCCCCGGAAAACCCAGATGAGGACGCCCGTGTCATAAAGCATGGCGAGCTTTACGGAGCTTCGAGAGGGCGCCTCTGACGTCCTTCATGTCGAACCGGTCCTTCCATACGCCGAAGGCGGGATGCCGGCGCACGGACACGGGCTCTCCGCCCGATTGGGAAGCGGGCACGATGACGCCTTTTTTCTTGCCTCGATAGAACAGAGTGACGGACTGATTCTGTTCCAAAGCGCGGACGATGTCCTTCGAACGTTTTCTTAAGTCCAGGAAGCTCGCCTTCATAAGTTTCCGCCGGTTGTTTAAGTATACACATGAAGTATACATTTAAAATCCATCGCCGTCAATAGATCTGCGCTCCTTCTTTATAAGAGCCATTCCGTCCAAGTCACGATAAAACCGCATCAATAGAGGGACGGAGATGTCCGCTTATTTTCTCATCTGAATTTAGAAAAGAATAGGAAGGCAGAGGCTACGGCGCGCTGGGGGAAAAGGGGGGGACGACGCACACATTCACCCATTTCATGGGTGAATGAGTACCGCATCCTAAAATATTTAATTTCAAAGGAGGATGCGGCATCCTGTCCCCAATTATAATTCAATTATTCCTAAGCCCCCTCTTCCTGTCCGAAACATCCTCCCTCATCCCGCGTATAACACAATGGAATGAACGAAACCGGCTCTAGAAACGTCTATTCAAATGCAGGAGGATTTTCCATGGCAAAGAAGGCACTATTTTCGCTCGTTTTCCTGGTACTTTTCGCTCTTCCCCAGGAGTCCCCGGCAGGCCCCCTGCGGCCTTCGCTCGTCCCGGCCGAAGCCCGATGGGTGCTTCACATCGACGTCGCCCGGCTGGCCGAAACCCGGGTGAAAGCCCTGCTCTACGAAGATTCGGAGAGGGGAATCGGCCGCTCGGTCCGGACAGTCGAGAGAGTCGGGAAGATCAACCTCCTTCGGGACATGACCGGTGTCACCGTCATCGGCATGGGCCCCGACGATAAGGATACCGTGGTCGCGTTCGAAGGCAAGATCGACAAGGACCATCTTCTGGCGCTCATCGAAATCGAAGAATCCTCCGAAAAGATCCCCTACGGCAAATCCACCATCTACAATTGGGGAGGCCATGAATACGGTGTTTTCGTTACGGACAAGCTGACCCTCATCGGAGGGAACATCCGGACGATCCAAACGGTCCTGGACGCATGGGAAGGCAAAACAAAGACAGCGGTGGATACTCCTCTCCTGGCCAAGTTCAAGTCCGCTTCGCCGGCCGCGTTCATAGTCGCTTCGACGGATAAGGTTTCCGCCCTGACAAAGGACAAGGAAGGCTCTGCGATCCTCAAGAAGGCCGGCGCTGCCGTCCTTCAGATCGAGGAAGAAAAAGGCGTCTTGAAGATCAACATCGTCCTCGACACGGATTCGCCCGAGACGGCTTCTAACCTGGCCAAAGTCGTCGACGGGCTGGCCGCCATGGCTTCCATGCGCGATGGGCCCTCTTCGGGAAAAGCCGACATCCTGAAGGATTTGAAGGTATCCCAGGAGGGCAAGGTCCTCCGGGCGACGTTGGAATTGCTCGCCGACCGGCTCTCCGAGCGGATACGCCGCTCTCTTCATGATTTTCAATATTTCTTCCAAAACTGAGACGGAATGAACGATCGACCGGCCGCGGCCTCCGACGAAGAACTGGCCCTCGAGGCGAGGGCCGGTTCCCGCCGGAGCTTCGAAGAGCTTGCGGCCCGCTACGGCCGCCGGCTCGGCGCCTTTTTGGGGCCAAAGATCGCCTCCCGCCAGGACATCGAGGATATCATCCAGCAAACCCTTCTCAATCTGTTCCGTCATATCGACCATTACGATCCCCGCTGGAAATTCTCGACCTGGGCCTATACCGCCGCCGGCCGGCTGGCAATTTCTCATTTCAGAAATCAAGCTAAAACCAAAAAGATAGTTGCGACGGCCGCCGAAATACCGGCAGTAGCCTCTGACACGGCCGCCGGGACTTCGGACGCCAATATATGGGAAAGAGCCCGAGCCCTCCCTGCGGCCCAATACCAGGCTCTCTGGCTTTTTTACGCCGAGGAAATGTCGATCCGGGAAGTCACCCGGGTCATGAACAAGTCCTCCATCGCCGTCCGTTCGCTTCTGCACCGGGGACGTTTGAGTTTGGGCGCTCTCCTCGGGGGATCCGGCGAGGCGCCGACCCCTGCCTTGGCCGAGCCCAGGCAGGGAAAGTTCATATATCTCAAGGAGAATTCGGGATGAAGTGCCGCATCATAAAACGGCTCGTGTCTTCGGCCGCGAATAAGCGTCGGGATTTCTCACGGCCGGTGAGGCGCCACCTCGAGCGCTGCTCCTCGTGCCGGGAATTCGCCCGCTTCAGCCTGACCCTCTCGCAGACGGCGGCACGCGACGCCCGGACGTTTCTCGAGCATATTCCGGCGCCGGAGACGGCCGGTCTGCTCGATAAATCGCCGGCGCATGCAGGATCTGCGCCACCCGCCCGCCGATTCTCCAGGCGGCCTTGGATTCCGGCGTCCGTCGGAGCCGCCGGCCTCATCCTGGCCGCCCTCCTCGTTTTCCGGCCCGCCCCGATTTTCAGGAAAAGCGTCTCGCCGGACGAGGTCGCCGAATTTAAGAAAATCGCTTTTTCCGGGGGGGCCATTGTGAATGCGGCCGTCGAGACGCCTTCCCCTCTCGACCGGGAATACAAAAGCCTGAAGAAGGCCGTCGATTCCGCCGTCCAGACTCTCCTCTCCAGCCTGGACTTCAAGGTCAAAATATAATTAGGGTGCTAGAAAACTCAATCACTTAATGATTTCCGAGGGAATTCGGGGATTGAGATATCTGGCACCTTAATTATGGCGCCGAAATAATTATTCGTAGCGGAGGCTTTCTACGGGATCGGACCGGGCCGCGCGGACGGCATGCCAGCTCACGGTGAGCCCGGCGACGGCAAAGGCCAAAAGAGCGGCCGCGGCGAACACCCAGATCTCGATCGGCGTCCGATAGGCGAATTGCTGCAACCATTTCCGGGCCGCAAAGTAGGCAATCGGCCAGGCGACGAGCGTGGCCATGACCACCCAACGAAGGATCTCTCTGGAAAACAGGAAGAGGATATCGCCGGTGCGCGCTCCCAGCACCTTGCGCACGCCGGTTTCCTTGGTCCGCCGGACAACGGCCAGGGCCGTCAATCCGAAGATCCCGAGGCAGGCGATGAAGAGGGAGAAGCCGCTCGACCAACCGACGATGCGGGCCCAGTTCCGGTCGCGGCTGTATTCCCGGGCCAGGCCGTCGGCCAGGAGCTCGCCCCTGAACGGAATATCGGGGCGGACTTTAGCCCAGATGGCCTCTAAGCTTTTTTGGGCGGCCGCCGTCTCGCCCGGCTTCGTCTTCACCAGGATATTGCGGAACCTCTGAATGGCCGGGAGGAAGGTCCTCAGCCCGAAGGCCATGGGCGCGATCGGCTCATGAAGGGACACGACGTGGAAATCCTTGACGACGCCGATGATCTGGAGATCAAAGGTGTATTCGGCGGGGAACATATCCCGGGCGAAATCCGAAAACCTTTTCCCGACCGGTTCTTTGAGGCCGAAGTCCTTGACCAGGGCTTCGTTGACGAGAACGCCCTCCCGGGCATCGGCCGGCCGATCCGGAGAAAATTCCCTTCCCGTCACCAGGGGAATGCCCAAGACCTTCAGGTAGTCGCGGTCAACCTGAAAGGACTCGACGTTGTATTCGATTCCGTCCTTTTCGAAGCGCCTGGTGACGCCTCCGGCGCGGCTTCCCGCCGTGCCTGAATCCGCGGAAACGGCCAGGACGCGGGGATCGGACCGAAGCTCATTCCTAAAAATGTCGAGCAGGGATTCGGCCTGCGGAGCGGCTTCGGGAGAGACCTGGGTTTCGACGATGAGGACGTTCGAGGGGTCATAGCCGAGGTCCATCGTCGACATGAAGCGGAGTTGCCGCGTCATGACCAGGCCGCCGATGAGAAAGATCAGGCAGATCGTGAACTGGAAAACGATCAAGCCCAGGGCCAGCCGGCGCTTCCCGCCGACCGGGGAGCGGCCCCGGAAGATGTCGGCCGCCCGAAGCCGGGAAAGAGCCTGGGCGGGAAACAGGCCGGTGAAAAAGCACACGGCCAGGACGGAAACGACCATCACCGCGAGGGTCTGGGGATGGAAGAGTTCCTCGCGGACCAATCGCTTGCCGGTCAGGTCATTGAAAGATCGAATCAACAGATCGGCGCCGATGAGGCCCACGGCCAAGGCGGCCAAGCCCATCAGAAACGATTCCGTCAGCATTTGTCCGATGAGCTGGCCTTTTCGGGCTCCAATCACCTTGCGGACGCCCATCTCCTTCCAGCGGGCCGAGCTCTGGGCCAGCGACAAGTTGATGGAGTTGGAGCACGCCAGGATCAGGATGAGCAGGGCGATGCCGGAGAGGATCCAGGAGTAGGACGCGCGGCTGCGCGAAACGAAGGCCGAGACCGTGACGTCCCCGAGGTGGTAATCCGAGAGCTTGAACAGGCTCAGGCCGCGCTTGGGCGGGTCCATCTTGATCCGCTTCCACATCTGGCCGTAAAGACGGTCGCTGAGGGCCGGGAGCTTGGCCTGCAGCGAGGCGGCGGCCGCCGCGTCGGGCAGGTCGAGGAAGGTCGTCGCGATCATAGGCAACGTCACGAAATCCGGATTGTTCTTATCGATCTCGTAGGCCTCGAAAATATGGTCGAAAGGAAGGAGGCCGTCGAAGCGAAGGCTGGAATTGCCGGGGATGTCGCGCATGATTCCCGAGACCATGAAATCCTGGAACCGCTCCCCGATCCGGACGGAGAGCGTCTGACCGAGGGAACGCGGGTCAAGACCCAAGGAACTCGCGGCGGAGGCGGTGAGCACGACGTTATGCAAACCCGTCAGCGCCTGCGACGGATTTCCGGCGATCAGGTCGAAGGAGAAGAGGCCGAAAAATCCCGGATCGCTGTAAGCAAAGTCCTTGACGACGAGCCTGTCCCCGAGCCGCAGGGTCTCGGTATGCATGGCGTAGCGGACCGTGGAGCCCGGCTTGACCTCGGGGTACTCCCGCTCCAGCATCTCGGCAATGAAATGGTGGGCGACGCCCGTGAACCGGCCGCGAAACTCGCTGGTCAGGAAATGGATGCGGTCCTTTTTGGCGTGGAATCGGTCGAAGGTCAGCTCGTCCCGGACATAACTCACGAGCAGCGCAAAAAAGGCCAGTCCGATCCCCAAGCCGGCGATATTGATCACGGACGTCAGCCTGTGCTTCCTGAGGATGCGAAAGGCCATGCTCAGGTTATCTTTCAGCATGAGGGAGTTAGCCGATCCGACTTGAGCTTCATTGCGATAGAAAATAGCACGAAACGTGCCAGGGGGTCATCAGAGAACCCTTAAGCTGCCGCCAATCCGAATGTCCGGAAGCGCGCCAAGAAGTGTCCGATTACGGACAAAGGGGGACGACGCATCCTGTCCCGAATTATCGAATTATGGTGCCAGACAACTCAATCACTATTCTTACGGGTATCTTGCGGGTACACCCACGGTAGGTGTACCCACTCTTAATTACACCTACCGTGGGTGTACCCACTTTTTCTTATTGGGGACAGGATGCGTCGTCCCCCATTATTCTGGCACAATTCTGGCATATGTAATGACGTCGCCTATTTGATATTAGGAGATATTACATGAGCTCAGATACGCTCGTCGCCGCCTCTGCCAAACCCGTCATCCTCTCCCTCCTTCTCTCGGGAGAAAGCTACGGCTACCAGATCCTCCAGCGCGTCCGCCGCGTTTCGGGCGGCGCGATGAATTGGTCGAGCGCCATGCTCTACCCCGTTCTCCGCCGCATGGAGAAAGACGGCTTGATCCTCTCGGAATGGCGGATCTCCGAAGAAAACCGGATGAGGAAGTACTACCGGCTCACCAACCTCGGCCGGCAAGAGTTCGAAAAGGAAAAAGCGCGCTGGATCAGCATTCAGGATGCCCTCCGTAAGCTTTGGGCGGCGGCTCCCGCCGTCGAATAAGCGCGGAGAGGGAGATCATGTTCGACCTGGAAAAGGCCATTCAAACCTGGAGAAAGGAGCTCGCCACGAGCCGGCACTTGGAAGACAGCTACGTCTCGGAACTCGAGGCGGCCCTCCGCGACGAAGTCTCCGACCGCGTCCGCCACAGCGAGCCCGTTGAAGAGGCGTTTCACGCCGCGAGCTCCGGCATGGGAGAGGTCAGAGCGATCGGCAAGGAATTCGCCAAGGTGCGATCCCGCCGCCGCGGGGCGGGAGCCCTCGTCGACAACTACGTCCGCGTCGCTCTGCGCAAGATGCGCCGCCAGATCGGGTATGCCCTCATCACCGTGGCCGGCCTGGCCGTTGGCCTGGCCTGCGCCATCCTGATGATGCTCTGGGTCAAGGACGAGACCTCCTTCGACCGTTTTCACGTCAACCGCGACTCGATCTTCCGCCTGGTCACGGAGACGAAGGGAGAGACCGCCGTCACGCTCGACGCCCGGGCGCCCACGCCTCTCGGCCCGGCGGCTAAGGCGGAAATTCCCGAAGTCCTGGATTTCTGCCGCTACAGGACGAACAAATTTTACGGGGTCAAGTCCGGAGACAAGGCGCTTTACGACGAGGTCATCGGCATCGCCGACCCCTCGTTCTTCACCCTGTTCACGTTTCCCTTCCTCAAGGGCGACCCGAAGACGGCCCTGGAGGGGCCGCGTTCGGTCGTCGTCACGGAAAGCCTGGCCCGCAAGTGCTTCGGCGACGACGACCCTATGGGCAAGCTCCTGACGGTCGCCGTGGACTCCTATACCGTAACGGGCGTCATCCGCGATGTGCCGGATCATTCCCATCTCCATTTCTCCTGCGTCATCCCCATCGTCAACATGCATGAATATCACCACGTCGACTTCGGGAATTGGAACAGCATGTTCTTCAATGGCTATGTCCGGCTCGCCCCGCAGGCATCACCCTCAGAGGCCGCCCGGAAGATCTCTGCCCTGGCGGCGAGAAGCCTCAACAAGCCGAACATCTCCCTCCGCGCCCAACCCCTGAGCGACGTTCACCTGAAATCGGACTTCGCCTTCGACCTGGACAACTACGCCCAGGGGAGCGCTTCGACGCTGACCCTCTTTTCGATTGCCGCGGCGGCCGTCCTCCTCCTGGCCTGCATCAATTTCATGAACCTGGCCACGGCCCGCTCGGCCGGCCGGGCCAAGGAGGTCGGCCTGCGCAAAGTCACCGGCGCCCGCCGCGCCGATATCATCCGCCAGTTCCTCGGCGAGTCCGTCGTCCAGGCTTTTCTCGGGCTGGCCCTGGCCCTATTCTTGCTGTGGGCCATCCTTCCCCTCTTCAACGCGCTGGCCGGGAAACAGCTGAGCTTCATCCGGTTCGCCGATCCGGGCCTCCTCGCGGCTGTCCTCGGCGTCACGCTTCTCGCCGGTCTGCTCGCGGGAAGCTACCCGGCTCTCTACGTCGCCGGCTTCGAGCCCGCGCGAACCATGAAAGGCGCCTTCCCGGGAGGCCAGCGGGGCCAGGCGCTCCTGAGAAAGAGCCTCGTCGTCCTTCAGTTCACCCTGACGGTCTTCTTCGTCATCGGGACCATCGTCGTAAACAAGCAGCTCCGGTTCATCCGGACCAAGAACCTCGGCATCGACACGCATCAGGTCATCGCGACCTCCGTGCGCTCCAGAGCCCAGTGGGAAGCCATCGCCGCCGATCCGCGAATTCTGAGCGCCAGCCAGTCGGTGCCGCCCGGGTCGGCGCCGAGGGCCGCGATCGAGGTCGCCTGGGAGGGGAAGAACCCCGAGGACCGGACGCCTTTCTTCCCCATGCCCGTCGATCCTGAATACCTGGAAACGTTCCGGGTCCAAATGGCTGAGGGGCGGTTCTTCGAAAGGGCGCGGGAAGCGGACCGGACCGACGCCGTCGTGGTCAACGAGACGGCTGCCCGGGCGATGGGATCGGGGACTCCCATCGGCAAACGCCTGACGGTCACGGATATGTCCACGCAGGGGAGGACTGAATCGAATACCTACACGGTCATCGGCGTCATGCGGGATTTCCACCAAGACTCCCTGCGACGGGCGATCGAGCCCATGGTCTTCACCAACAACGGCCCTCAGGGACCTTGGCTCAATCTCCGGATCAGCGCCGCGGGCATTCCGGAGACGCTCCAATTCCTCGAAAAGACGTGGAAGACGTTCGCGGGCGACTTCCCCTTCACCTACGATTTCCTCGACGACAAGATCGACGCCTTCTACAAGCAGGACCGCCGGGTCCGCTCGATTTTGAGCGTGTTCGCGGCCCTGGCGCTCTTCACCGCCTGCCTCGGCCTCGTCGGCCTGGCCTCTTTCATCGCCGAAAAACGGACCAAGGAGATCGGCATCCGCAAAGTCCTGGGCGCCTCGACGCGCAGGCTGGTCTTCATGCAGAGCAAAGAATTTCTGGCTTGGGTCCTGGCGGCCAATGCCCTCGCCTGGCCGGCGGCCTATCTCGCCGCCGGGAAATGGCTCGAGGGATTCGCCTACCGGGTCCGCCCGGGGATCTCTCCGGCACTCGTCGCCGCCGCTTTTTCGCTCGTCGTCGCCTTCCTGTCCGTCGCTTTCAAAGCCGCCCGTGCGGCTGGGGCGAATCCTACGGAATCCCTGCGCTACGAGTGATTTTCGGCTATTCGCAGAGTTCGGTGACAGACAACTCACTCACTTATCTATTTTAGTGTTCAGCGCTAGGCGACAACCAATATCGGCCAAATTCGGTGATTGAGATATCTGTCACCGAATACGAATTGTCCGATTGCGGACAGCCTCCGCTCCGCAACCGAACATGTGCCCTTTGGCGAAATCACACCCCCGGCGGGATTCTTTTGGCACAAAAGTCGCATACCTAAACTCGTTAAGTATGTTCAAAGATTACGGAGTTCAGATAAAGGTGACGCCGATGATCATCAACAAGCCCTTGATCGCCGCGGCGACCAAACCCTTCGTCCTGGCCATCCTTCGCCAAGGGGAGAATTACGGCTACCAGATCATACAAAAAGTCCGGAATATCTCGGGCGAGGAGATCTCCTGGTCGGAACCCATGCTCTATCCCTTCCTCCAGCGGATGGAAAAGGACGGTCTGATCGCATCCCGCTGGAAGATCGCCGATAACAAGAGGCTCAGGCGATACTACAGGCTGACCGACCTCGGCCTCGCCGAACTGGAGAACGAGCGGCTTCATTGGTTCAAAATCCACTCTCTTTTCAGGACCGTGCTCGAAGAGAGCCGTTGACCGGCCGATACGGAGAAGTAAAGATGTTCGATTTGGAGCAGGCCATTGCCGCATGGAAAAAATCCATGCAAAAAAAGAGAGCCGTCCAAGACGGAGACCTGTCCGAGCTCGAAGCGTACGTACGCGACAAGGTCGAAGAGCTGGCCGGGCAAGGGCTGAGCGAGGAGGAGGCCTTCACGAAGGTCGAGGAGGAATTCCATCGCGCCGACGACCTGGACGGCGATTACTTCAATGCCCGGTCGTCCCGGCCCCGCAAGCGGCCGCCATGGCAAGCGCCGCGCTTCGTGCCGGCTCTCCTGTGGAACTACTTGAAAATCGCCGGCCGCATGTTCAGGCGCCAGAAAAGCCACTCGACCATCGCTGTCGGCAGCCTGGCCTTGGCCATGGCCGTCGGGCTTGTCATTCTGACCTGGGTTCGTTACGAATTCAACTATGATCATTTTCACGGGAATGCCGCGTCGATTTACCGTGTCGTCTTTCGTTTGAAGAGGTTGGGTGGTTCGACGGTCTTTACACCGAGCGCCCTGGCCTCGGCCATCAAAGAGAATTTTCCCGAGGTTCAGGCTGTGTCACGCATTACAAAATCCTCCCCGGGGATCCGGCTTGAATCGCCCAACATCATCGACTACAAAAGCTCGATTGTGTTCGTGGAACCCGCCTTTTTGACGATATTCGATTTTCCTTTGGTTAAGGGCGATCCCCGGACCGCCCTCGACATGCCGAAGTCGATCGTCCTGACCGAATCTGCGGCCAAGAGATTTTTCGGCGCCGAGAACCCCGTCGGCAAGATCCTACTGGCCGAAGACTCCAGGATTCCCCTCGCCGTCCGCGGAGTCCTGAAGGATATTCCGGAAACCTCGCATTTGGACATCGACCTCATGATGTCGATCTCGGATTATTCGCTCTCCGGGCCGGAGATCCTGAAACCCGACAATTGGACCGGCGTCGAACCGGCCCTCTATGTCCAATTGACGGCCGGAACGGATATCGTTGCTCTGGAAGGCAAGCTCTCCCGTCTTTTCAACGAACACGTTCCCGGGGAAGAGGCGCAGCTCTCCCTCCAGAGACTCACGGATATTCATCTCCGGTCAGCGGGAATCTCGGGGAGCGCCTATTTGGCCCGGCCTCGCATCCCGGTCAGCCTGGGACAAATCCGGATGTTCCTCCTCGTGGCGTTCATCGTCCTCGTTATGGGCATGGTGAACTACGTCAATCTGGCCACCGCGCGATCCTTGAAACGGACGCGGGAAATCGGCGTCCGCAAAGTCGTCGGCGCGAGGAAGAGCGATATCGTCCGGCAGTTCCTGGGCGAGTCCATTCTTTGCAGCTTCATCGCTCTCTGCGCCGCCGCCATCCTAGCCGCAGGATTCGGCCTGCCGCTCCTCCGCCGGCTGAGCGGGCTTGCCTTCGATTTGAGCTCTCTGCCTCTCCCCCGCCTTTTTCTCGAGTCCGCCGGTCTCGCTCTCTTCGTCGGCCTTGCCGCTGGCCTCTATCCGGCCGTCTTCGTCTCGAAATTCGCTCCTCAGAAAGCTCTGAAAGAAGCCTGCTCCTCCGGCCGGCCCGCTCTCCTTCGATTCCGGAGGGCGCTCGTCGCCGTCCAAATCGTCTGCTCGGCGGTCCTGATCAGCGTCATTTCCGTCCTGGTCCTTCAGATCCGGTTTATCGACCGGAAAGACTTGGGCTTCAAGCGCGACAGCCTCTTGACGATCGAACCGCCCATCGACCGCAACCGGTTTGCCGCCTTCAAGACCGAGCTTCTCGCCCATCCCGCGATTCGCGGCGTCACGACCGGCTTCCAGCCGCTGATAGGGTCCCGCGGCCATTACATCCATGGCCAGGACCTCTGGTGGGAAGGGAAATCGCCGAATGCCCTCGTCCTCATGGACTTTCACTTCGTCGGTGAAGACTACCTGAAAACGTACGGCCTGGAGCTTGTCGCGGGCCGATTCTTTTCCAAGAATTTTCCTTCGGACAATACGAATTTCGTCCTCAACGAATCGGCCGTCAAGGCCATGGGCTTGGCGGATCCCGTCGGCAAGCGCTTTCGAGCCCTCGGCCTGGGACGCCGACTCACCGAAGGACAGATCATCGGCGTCGTCAAGGATTTTCACGCCGCTACGTTAAAGGCCAGAATCAGGCCTATGTACTTCGTTTACACTGAGGGATTCAGGGCCGTGACCGTTCAATTCGATCCCAAGAATGTGGCCGCCGCGATCGCGCACATCGAAGGCGTGGTCAAGAAATTCGCGCCCGAGCGCCCGCTTGAATACGAATTCCTTGACGACTCCTTGCGCTCGATATACAGGGACGAGCGCTTGACCGCCCGCATCCTATCCGTCTTCGGCTTCGCCTCCATCCTCATCTCCTGCCTGGGCTTGTTCGGCCTGATGTCCCTCCTGGCCGAACAGCGGACGAAGGAAATCGGGGTTCGCAAAGTCCTCGGCGCCTCCATCGTGCGGATCGTCGGCTTCATGTCGGCCGATTTTGCGGCGCTCGTCGCGCTTGCCGTCACGGCCGCCATCCCGGTTGGCTATTTCCTCTCCGCTCGATGGATCGGGGAATTCGCCTACAGGATCCGGCTGAGCTGGTGGATCTTCGCGGGTTCCGGGCTCCTCGTCATCCTTCTCGCGATGGCGGCTATGGGCCTCCGAATCCTGAAGGCCGCCCGGGCCAATCCCGTGGAATCCCTCCGCTACGAGTGATTTTCGGCTATTCGTACCTGAGCGAGTCGGTCGGATTGGCCGTGGCCGCCTTGACGGCCTGATAGATGACCGTCATCACGGCGAGAGCCAAGGCCGCCAGCCCGTATATGAATCGCTTCATTCTTCGACGACGATGTTCTTCGCTTTAAGCGTCCGGCCGAGAGCCCGGTCCAGTCTCGCCAGCGAGAGGTTGTAGTCGGCCAGGGCCCGCAGCTCGTTGGTCCTGGCCGCCGCCAGGTCGCGCTGGTTCTGGAGGACGGTATAGCTCGTCGAGAGCCCCGCCGCGAGCTTCTTCTCCTCGGCCCGGAGCTTCTCCTCTTCGAGCGTTCGCGACGCCTTGTAGGCCAGGGCCCGCTTGTAATCGGTCTCGACCGCGCGCAGCGCTGTCTGGACGTCGAGAACGGCCTGCTGTTCGAGGTTCTTGAGCCGGAGCGAAGCCTGGTCGGATTCCAGTTTCGCCTGGGCGAAAGCGGCGCGCGACAGGACGGTGTCGAGAGGGACGGCCAGGCTCAAATAGACCGACCAGTTCCGGTAGCGCAGCTTCAACGCGTCTTGGAGGGCCGCGGACGCCCCGCCGGGGACCTGCCCGACGATGATATTGGTCAGAGGATTGTCGTCCTGGTAGAGGATGCGGGTTCCGGAGACGCCCGGACTCCAGTAAGAAGCGGTGAAGCTCAGCTCGGGCAGGAGGCCGTTGCGGGCGACGCTCAGGTTGACGTCCGAGGTGCGGATCCGCGTCCGACCGGCTTCGAGCTCCGGCCGATTCTCGAGCGCCAGGCGGACGGCCTCCTCGAAGGTCAGAACCTTCTCGTCCAGCTTCGGGCTGTCCGTCGGGATGAGGCCGGGCGGCGCCTCGCCTTCGTCCCTGGGCAGATTGATGAGCGTCCTCAGGATGTCCTCGCTGTTGCGGATCTCCGCCTCGGCCTGGATGATATCCGCCTCCCGGCCCGCCACCTCGGCCTTGGCGTTGATGAGGCCGAGGGGAGGGATGAGTCCGGCCTCGAGCTCCTTCTGGTTCTTGAAGAGGAGGTCCCGGGCCCATTTGAGAGATTCCTGCTTGGCCCGCAGGTTTTCGATGCTGTAGACGAGGTTCCAGTAGGCCTGCTCGACCCGGGTGACGGTATCCATCAGAAGACCCTGGAAATCGCTCCGGGAGATGTCCCGGTTGTGTTGGGCGACGATGATCGCCCGCCGCGTCGCCGTGGGGCCGAAGCCGCGCAGGAGGGGCTGAATGAACTCGAAGGTCAGCGTGCTGCCGTAGCGGGGATTGATCGTCAGGAAGCTCTCGCTGCTGTCGGTCTTGTAGGACGTGAGGTCGGCCTCCAGGCGCCCGCCCGTCGGAAGAAGCTGGGACACGTTCAATTCGTATTGCCCGGACTCGGTCGTGATCGTGTCGGCGGCGCTGATCCAGGAGTAGGAGGCGGAGTTGCGGTTCGACTGGCCTGCCGAGAAGGTCAGCTTGGGAATGAAGACTTCGTTGGCCAAGCCGACGGCCTCCGCGTTGATCCGGGGCGTCAGAATCTCGGCCGCGAGGTTGAGGTTGTTCCGCAGAGCATGCCGGATGCATTCGTCCAAACTGAGGCGGACCTCTCCCCCTTGCGGCCTGGCGAATCCCGCCAAAACCAAGACAACCGCCGCCGTCGTTTTCCAGGTCTTCATGGGCGTCCTCCCCCCGGGGCTGGTTCCGCGGCTTCGATCCATCCGTCGAGGAGGCGGATCGTCCGCCGGGCGTAGGCCGCGTTCTGTTCGTTGTGGGTCACCTGGATGATCGTCGTTCCGGACTGGTTGAGCTCCTTGAACATCTCCATGACCTCTTTGCCTTCGCGCGAGTTCAGGTTGCCCGTCGGCTCATCGGCCAGGATGAGCTTCGGCTTCGTGATGAGGGCCCGGGCGATGGCCACGCGCTGCTGTTGGCCGCCCGAAAGCTGGTTGGGAAAGAGATCCTTCTTTCCGACAATGGAAAAGCGGTCCAAAGCTTCGGCGACGAGCCCCTTCCGCTCGGCGGCCTTGATCTTCTTGTAGAGGAGAGGTGTCTCCAGGTTCTCATAGACGGTGAGATCGTCGATGAGGTGATAGCTCTGGAAGACGAACCCGATGTGGTGCTTGTGGAGCTCCGTGAGCTGCTTCTCCGTCATACGGTGGACGGGTTGGTCATAAAAAAAATATTCTCCTTCGGACGGCGTGTCCAGCATGCCCAGGATGTGGAGGAGTGTGGATTTGCCGGCGCCCGACGGTCCCATGACGGTCACGAATTCGCCTTCGTCGAAATCCAGGGTGATGTTCCGCAGGACGTAGGTCTTGACGTACCCCGTCGAATAATACTTGGTGATATCGCGCAGCTTGATCATCCTGCCTCCTTAGGAGCTTTTTTTCTTGATCCGGAACAACACCTCGCCCAGGCATCCCGATTCGCTGACGGCCGCGATGTAGAATCCCGGCATGAAGTGGACGCGGAGCTCGAGCTTTCGATCGGGAAGGGTGGACAGCAGGTCCGGCGCGCTCCAGTCGGCGCCGCCGGACTGGAGAAGAACCGCCTCCGGACTCGAAGAGATTTCCCGCAACGCCTCTCGAAGGCTTGTGTATCGGCCCATGTTCTCGCCCCTCTCCTCGGAGCGTCCGCGCCGGCCGCGCGGCCGGCGGCCGCTCAGAGCTTGAATTTCTTCTGGATGTTCTCGGAGACGATCTGGCCGTCGAAGAGGTAGATGACGCGCTGGCTGTAGTCCGCGTACGCCTGGGAGTGGGTGACCATGACGATCGTCGTCCCGTTTTCGTGGAGCTGCCCCATGAGCGTCATGACCTCTTCGCCGTGGGTCGAGTCGAGGTTTCCCGTCGGCTCGTCGGCCAGGATGATCTTGGGCCGAGCCACGACCGCCCGGGCGACGGCGACGCGCTGCTGCTGGCCGCCCGAGAGCTGCTGGGGGAAGTGGTTCTTGCGGGGCATGAGGGCCATGTGCTCGAGGACCTCGTGGGTGCGCTTCTTGCGCTCCGAGGCCGTGAAGCCGAGGTACAGGAGCGGTAGCTCGACGTTCTCGAACACGGTCAATTCGTCGATCAGGTTGAAGCTCTGGAAGACGAATCCGATGTTCGATTTGCGCAGAGTCGCGCGCTTCCGCTCGGAATAGCGGCTGACGTCTTGTCCGAGGAATTTGAATTCGCCCCCCGACGGATTGTCTATCATGCCCAGGATGTTGAGGAGCGTCGACTTCCCACAGCCCGAAGGACCCATGATGGCCACGTACTCTCCTTCGCCGATCTCCAGGTCGATGTTGTTGAGGGCCGTCGTTTCGATTTCCTCGGTCGTATAGACTTTCATCAGGCCTTTGGTTTGAATAAGCATCTCTGCCTCCTTGTCTATTTCAGGATGAGCCGTTCCATGTCGCCGAAGCCTTCGTACGACGAGGTGATGACCTTATCGCCGGGCTGGAGCCCCTCCAGGACCTCGTAGACCTGGGGATTCTGGCGCCCTATGCGGATGAACCGCTTGACCGCGAAGTCGCCGCTCTTATCGAGAGCATAGATCCAGTTGCCGCCGGTCGCCTGGTAGAAGCCGCCCTTGGCGACGAGAACGGCTTCGGCGACGTCCCCGAGCTCGAGGCGGATGTGGAGGGTTTGCCCCCGACGGATGTCCGGAGGCGCGGCGCCGACGAAGTCGAAATCGACTTCGAATTTGCCGTCCCGGACCTCCGGAAAGACGCGGCGGATCTTGAGCTTGAAGGCCGTCGTCCCGAGGTCGAACTCGCCTCTTTGCCCGGCCTGAACCCGCGTGATGTAGAACTCGTCGATCGGAGCCCGGACGCTGAAGGCGTCCAGGACGTCGATCTGGCCGATCGCGGTTCCGGGCGCCTTGAACTGGCCGATCTCGGCGTCGAGGGAGCTGAGCTGGCCGCTGATGGGAGCCCGGATGACAAGAGCGTCGAGCTTTTGTTTTGAGGCCTGGAGGTTGGACTCCATCCGCCCGAGCTGCTCCTCGAGCGACCGGAGCTGCTCCTCCCGGTATACGAGCTCCTTCTTCTGGCTCGCGGCGACGATATCGCGGTTCCGGACCTGGTACTCGTAATCGAGTTTGAACTTTTCGAAGTCGAATTCGGAAAGGAGGTTCTCTTTATAGAGCTTCTCGTTGCGATCGAACGCGCTCTTCTGCTTGGCCAGCTCGTTCTCGATCGTGTTCATCTGCTGCTGCAGCGTGGCCCGGTATTGCTCCATGTTCAGCTTCACTTGCCGGAGCTGGTTCGATTGCTGGACGAAGTCGGCCTCCCGCCACATGATGTTGAGGAGGAGGTCGGTGTTGACGAGCTCGAGGATGGGCTCGTTCTTCTTGACCATGGTCCCGGCTTCCATGAAGATCTTGTCGACGCGGCCGCCCTCGCTCGTGGCCAGCGAATGGCGGGAGATGGGCATGACGCTGCCCATGATGGGGATGTATTCGAGAAAGGGGCCTTTTTCGACCGTCGAGATCGTGATCCGCTCCGTCTCGACATTGAGGCTCGAGCCCTTGAACTGAAAAATAAAGAGATAGAGCAGGATGAGAACGAAGGCCGCGGCCGAGGCCGCCAAAGCGATCTTGCGGGGCGGCCACTTCTTCTTCTTGATCTTGCGGTCCATGCCCATCAGGGCGTTTTCGTTCGGCGTCGCGTTCTTCATGAGCATCCTCGCTGCGGAAGGATTATTGCACGGAACATGCCAAACGTTCCTTCGCCTGAGAAAAGGCTCATAAAGCCGGGATTTCAGGGAAATGTGTCCGGAATAGAAACACAGACTGTCCGCTTACGGGCAATTCAGGTATAATAGCCGCGGGAATAAGCTGGATTTCCAGGCGGGAGGACCGACGGGCGCGTTCTTCGATTCTGGAATGAAAATTGCACATGAAAAAAACGGATGACGACTCCAGAACGAAGGGTAAGGCTAAAATGAAGAAACCGGGCAAAGTCTTGATCGTCGACGACAACGAGGATCTCCTCAACGCCGGTCGGCTGTTTCTCAAGCAGCACATGGCCGTCGTGGATACGGAGAAGAATCCCGAGCGCATTCCGGCCCGGCTCCAATCCGAAACCTACGACGTCATCCTCCTCGACATGAACTTCGCCACGGGAGCGACGAGCGGCAAGGAAGGCTTCGCCTGGCTGCGCCGCATTCTCGATCTCGACCCCGACGCCGTGGTCGTCCTCATTACGGCCTATGGCGATGTCGAGATGGCCGTTCGGGCCGTCAAGGAGGGGGCTTCGGACTTCATCCTCAAGCCCTGGCAGAACGAGAAGCTCCTGGCCACGCTCAACGCCGCCCTGAACCTGCGGCGGTCTCGGGTCGAAGCTCAGGCTCTGCGGAGCCGTCAGCGGCAGCTCAGCGCCGACCTCGACCAGCCGTTCCACGGCCTCATCGGCCGCAGCCCGGCCATGGAGTCCGTCTTCAAGCTCGTCGCCAAAGTCGCCGTCACGGACGCCAACGTCCTCATCCTGGGCGAGAACGGCACGGGCAAGGAGCTCATCGCTCGCGAGATCCACCGCCAATCGCCCCGATCGCGCGAGGTCTTCATCGCCGTGGATATGAGCGCCGTCCCCGAAACCCTCTTCGAGAGCGAGCTCTTCGGGCACGTCAAGGGCGCGTTCACGGACGCCCGCGAGGACCGGGCCGGCCGTTTCGAAATCGCCTCGGGCGGAACGCTCTTTCTCGACGAGATCGGGAATCTCTCGCTCCCGCTCCAGGCCAAGATCTTGACCGCTCTCGAGAACCGCCAGGTCATCCGAGTCGGCGCGAACAAGCCCATCCCGATCGACGTCCGCCTCGTCTGCGCCACCAACATGCCCGTCCACGCCATGGTCTCCCAGAACGCGTTCCGGCAGGATCTCCTCTATCGCATCAACACGGTCGAGATCCAGCTTCCGCCCCTGCGCCAGCGGCCCGAGGATATCCGGCCGCTCGTTGACTACTACCTGGGAATGTTCGGGCGCAAGTATCAGAAACCCGGGCTCACGGTCGGCCCGGCCGCATTCCAAAAGCTCCAAAACTATCCCTGGCCGGGAAACGTCCGGGAGCTCCAGCATGCCATCGAACGGGCCATCATCATGAGCGAGGCGCAGGCGCTCCAGCCGGGGGATTTCTTTTTCCGGACGCCGGAGCTCCCCGGTTCGGGCGCCTCCGAGGACTTCAATATCGAGACGATGGAGAAGCTCCTGATCGAACGCGCGATCAAGAAGCACGACGGCAACATCAGCCGGGCCGCCCACGACCTCGGTCTGTCGCGCACGGCCCTCTACCGCAGGATGGCCAAGCATGGTCTTTAGGAGGCTGCGGCTTCTCGCATCCGTCCACGTCACCCTCATCATTCTGCTCAGCGGCGTCTTTTTCTATCTTGTCTTCCGGACGAAGATCTATGCCGCCCAGGCGGCCCTCGGCCTGCTCATCGTCTCCGAGGTGGCGACGCTCTTTCGGACGATCGATCGGTCCAACCGCGACCTGGCCCGTTTCTTCGAGGCCGTCAAGTTCGGCGACTTCACCCAGGGCTTCGGGCGGCGGAGCGCGGGCCGCTCCTTCCGCCAGCTCCGGGTGGCCATGACCGAAGTCATCGCCGCCTTCCAGAAGGAGCGGACGGAAAAGGAGGAGCAGGCGCTCTATCTGCGGACGATCGTTCAGCATGTCGCGATCGGACTCATCGTCTTCCAGCCGGACGGCGAGGTCGATCTTGCGAACAACGCCGCCAAGCGGCTCCTGGGCGTAGCCCAGCTCAAAAATATCAAAGCCCTGGAGGCCGTCAGCCCCGGCCTTGTCCAGACGCTGTTCTCCCTGAAGCCGCGGGAGCGGGCCCTTGTCCGGATCGAACGTCCGGACGAGCAGCTCCAGCTGGCCCTGCACGCGTCCGAGTTCAAGCTGCGGGCCAGGATGTTCACGCTGGTCTCCATCCAGGACATCCGGAGCGAGTTGGAGGAAAAAGAAACCGACGCCTGGCAGAAGCTCATCCGCGTCCTGACTCACGAGATCATGAACTCCATGACGCCGATTTCCTCCCTGGCGGCGACGGCCCAGGACCTCATCGCCAAGGGCGGGCCGGAAAGCGGCCTGGAGGCGAGGGACGACATCGAGCTGGCCCTCCGGACGATCGCCAAGCGGAGCCAGGGCCTTCTCCATTTCGTCGACGGCTATCGGAACCTGACGCGCATCCCCAAACCGGAGTTCAAATTCTTCCCGGCGCGGGACCTGTGTTCCCGAGTCAGCCATCTCCTCCAAGGTCCGTTGGCCGAGAGCGGGGCGCACGTCGAGTGCTCGATCAAGCCGGAGAACCTGGAGCTCCTGGCCGATCCCGACCTTCTCGAGCAGGTCCTCATCAACCTTCTCCTCAACGCCGCCGATGCCGTTCGGGGCCGCGAGGGCGCCCGGATCGAGCTCGCCGCCTATCTCGATGAGCGCGGCAGGCCGGTCATCCAGGTCCGGGACAACGGCGCCGGCATTCCCCAGGAAAACCTGGACAAGATCTTCGTCCCCTTCTTCTCGACGAAGGAAGGAGGGTCGGGCATCGGCCTCAGCCTCTCCCGCCAGATCATGCAGCTTCACAACGGCACGATCACCGTCTCGTCGAAGCCGGGCGCCGGCAGTGTCTTCACCCTCCGCTTCCGGATGTAGAATCCGCTTCATCCGCATCCTCTCAACACAGTCCTCTATCGCCTCGGCAACTATATGCGAGGGATGAGCGTCTCTTGGAATGCCGGCGTGTCCCGGACACGGGGAAAGAAGGCCCGCATGCTGAAAAACTACATCTCGGTCATCTTGCGGACGATCAGGAGACAGGCGGGATACTCATTGATCAACATCTTCGGGCTGGCCGTCGGCATGGCCTGCTGCCTGCTCATGACGCTCTGGGTTCTGGACGAGCTCGGCTTCGACCGCTTCCATGAAAACGTCCGCGACATATATCGCGTGGAGGAGAACCAGAACTACTCGGGACGGATCTATCACGTCACCGTGACGCCTTTCCCCCTCGGCCCCGCTCTCAAGGAGGAGGTCCCGGAGATCGCCGAGGCGACAAGGATCGTCCGGAGCGGCGGCATGCTCTTCCGCGCCGGAGACAAGTCTTTCTATGAGGACAGGGTGATCGCCGTCGATCCGTCGTTCCTTCGGATTTTTTCGTTTCCTCTCGTCGCCGGGGATGCCGCGGCGGCCCTCGCTGAACCCGCCTCAGCCGTGCTCTCGGAGAACGCGGCCAAGAAATACTTCGGGACGGAAAACCCCCTCGGCAAAGTCCTGTCCGTCAACGACGCCTTCGAGCTCAAGGTTACAGGAGTCGCCCGGAACGTCCCGTTGAATTCCACCCTCCGCTTCGACGCTCTGATCCCCTACGAGCTTCTGAAAAGCCAGGGGAGGACCCAGGAAAATTTCAACGGCAACTCCGTTTTGACCTTTGTCCAGCTCCGTTCCGGCGCCTCCGTTCCCGCGGTCAATGGGAAAATCCGGGATTTCATCAAGCGGCGGTCGTCGAACAACGACGTCGAACTCGAGCTGTCTCCCTTGGCCAGGATTCATTTGTATCAATATTTCGGCTTCGAGACGGCTCCCGCGGCGGTGAGGTACGTCTATGCCTTCTCCTTGATCTCCGCCTTCGTCCTCCTCATTGCCTGCATCAATTTCATGAACCTGGCTACGGCCCGCTCGGCCGGCAGGGCCAAAGAGGTCGGATTGAGGAAGGTCGTCGGCGCCCTCCGGCGGGACCTCGTCCTTCGCTTCTACAGCGAGTCCCTGACCTACGCCTTCCTGGCCATGATCCTTGCCCTCGTCTTGGTTTGGGCCCTCCTGCCCTGGTTCAATGCCCTGTCGGGCAAGGAGATCTCCCTCGGCCTCGGGACGAATCCTCGGGTTCTGGCGGGGATCGCCGGGATTACCCTACTCACCGGATTCCTAGCCGGCAGCTACCCGGCCGTCGTCCTCTCCGCCTTCCGCCCCGTCCGCGTCCTCAAGGGCGCTCTGAAAACGGGATCCGGAGGAGCGCTGTTCCGCAGGGTCATGGTCGTCGTCCAGTTCGCCCTGTCCGTCTTCCTGATCATCGGGACCGTGGTCGTCCAAAAGCAGATGCGCTACATGAAGACCAAAGCCCTCGGCTTCGACAAGGAACAGGTCGTCGTCATCCCCCTGCGCGGCGATACGGCCTCTTCATTCGAGGCATTGAGGTCCGAGCTCCGGAAAGACTCCCGCATCACGGGCGTCACTGCGGCGAACCATCTTCCTTCGAACATCCGCTCCAACTCCGGCTCGGTGAACTGGACGGGAAAAGAGACGGGGCGGGACATCCTTGTGAGCATGAGCGGCGTCGATTACGACTATGTCGATGTCTTGAAGATCGAGCTCGCCGAAGGGAGGAATTTCTCCCGGGAGTTCGAGACCGACAGGACCCAGGCGTTCCTCGTCAACGAGGAGGTCCGGAAGCTGATGGGAAAGCCGTCCGTGGTCGGCGAACCGTTCAGCCTCAGCGGCCGGGACGGCCGGATCATCGGCGTCATGAAAAATTTTCACTTCGAAACCCTTCAATCCAAGATCGAGCCGTTGGCCATCCATCTCAGCGGGCCCGGCCCCGAGCAGGGATTCGAACGGTATAACGTCCTCATGGCCCGGATCTCCCCGGCGGATATCGAAGGGGCCGGAAGCTTCATCCGGAAGTCGTGGAATACGGTCCTTCCGGGATATCCGTTCGAGATCAGGTTCCTGGACGAGCAGGTCGACAGCCTGTATCAAGCCGAGGAGAGGGCCGGCCGGCTCCTCAAAATATTCTCTCTCCTGGCGATCGTCATCGCCTGCCTCGGCCTGTTCGGCCTGGCCTCGTACATGGCTGAGCGGCGGACCCGCGAGGTCGGCATTCGAAAGGTCCTGGGAGCCTCGGCCGCTCGGATCACGGTCCTTCTCTGCCGGGAATTCTTCGTCCTTGTCCTTCTGGCCAACCTCCTGGTCTGGCCGATCGCCTATCTCGTTCTGGACAAATGGCTCAAGAATTACGCCTACCGGATTTCTTTGGGTCCAACGGTTTTTGTGTTGGCCCTCGCGGCGGCTTTGGCCGTAGCCATCGCTACCGTCAGCGTTCAAGCGGTTCGGGCCGCCTTGGCCAATCCGGTCAAAGCCCTGAAATACGAATAGCCGCACCGCTCCGCCCGGCCGCGAGGATTCGGGCGGAAAATTCGTTTCGCTGCCGGCGCAACCTTTTCACCAGGAATCCGGTATCCATGAATGAAAGGGATTGAGCCCGCAGCCGGGGGATTCTCTTTCGATAGGAGGCAGACCATGTTTTCCAATTACCTCCGGACGGCCTGGAGAAACCTCGTCAAGCACAAGGTCTTCTCGGTCATCAACATCACCGGACTGGCCGTCGGGATGGCCTGCTGCATCCTGATCTTTCTCTGGGTCGAGGACGAGCTCAGCTACGACAGGTTCCACCCGAACCACGGCCGGCTGTACCGGGCCGTTCTGAAGACGGAGGGGACCTGGATCACGTCGAGCGGCTGGGCTCTGGCGCCGACCTTGAAGAGGGATGTCCCGGAGATCCGGAGCGCGACTCGGGTCGCGGACCGGAACGTCCTCCTGACCTTCGGAGACAAGAGTCTGACCAAAACCGTGGCTTTCGTCGATCCGGATTTTTTGGAGATGTTCCGCTTTCCCCTGCGCGCCGGCGATGTCCGCTCGACGCTGGCCGCCAACCGGTCCGCCGTCATCACCAAGAGGCTGGCCAAAGCGCTGTTCGGGAACGAGGAGCCTCTGGGGAAAATCCTGAACGTCAGCAATAACCGGTTCCAAGTGCCCGTCACGGCAATCGCCGAAAATCCGCCGGCGAATTCGACGCTCCAATTCGACGCCCTCATCCCGGTGAAGATCCTCGGCGACGCGGTGGACACCGACTGGTCCTATGAAAGCGCGTGCTACGTCCTCCTTGACGAGAAGGCTTCCCTGGCCGACGTCCGGAAAAAAATCGCTCCCGTCGTCATGAAATATGACCAGAGGGTGAATACGGTGCGGATGCTCGACCTCCAGCCCCTGACCCGGATCCGTCTCTACAACCTGCGGGGAGGCGGACCCATCCTCTATATCTATATCTTCGCCGTCATCGCCGTCTTCATCCTGCTCATGGCCTGCATCAACTTCATGAACCTGGCCACGGCCCGGGCCGGGACGCGGGCCAAGGAGGTCGGCCTGCGCAAGGTGGTCGGGGCCCGGAAGTCCGATGTCGTCCGCCAGTTCTACGGGGAATCCCTCCTCCACGCCTTTCTCGCGCTCGTCGCGGCCGTCGGGCTGGCTCTCCTCGTCCTTCCCGCCTTCAACCGCCTGGCCGAAAAAAGCCTGAGCTTGAACGTGGCGCGCGACGCGGGGATCCTCCTTGCCCTGCTGGTCATCACCGTCATCACCGGCCTCGTTTCGGGAAGCTATCCGGCGCTGTTCCTCTCCTCCTTCCGTCCGGCCGTGGTTCTCAAGGGCGCCGTCTCTTCCGGGTCATCGAAGCCCCTCTTGAGGAAAACCCTCGTCGTCGTCCAATTTTCGATCGCCGTCATCCTCCTCATCGGGACCGCGGCAGTCCGCCGGCAGCTCGACTATATCCGGAACGCCAACCTCGGATTCAACCGGCATCACGTCGTGACCATGGCCATGAACCAGGTCATCCGCTCCAATTACCAGGCTCTCAAAGACGAGCTCCTCCGCGACCCGGGCGTCGTCAACGTCACCGCCGCCAATGCGCGGCCGACCTACGTCGGAAACATCAATCCTTTCTGGTGGGAAGGCCGCAATCCCGGAGAGTACGAGACCATGAACTTCGTCGCCACGGACCACGACTACGTCAAGACCTTCGAGATGGAGATCGCGGCTGGACGGGACTTCTCCCGGGAGCTCCCGACGGATGTCGATAACTATATCGTCAACGAGGCCGCGGTCCGGCTGATGGGATTCAAGGATCCGGTGGGAAAGAGCTTCTCCATTTGGGACTACAAAGGCGTGATCATCGGGGTCGTCAAGGACTTCCACAACAGGCCCCTGTCCCAGGCGATCACGCCGACGGCGATCACGCTCCGGTCGAACTGGGCTCCCGCCGTCATGTTCGTTCGGGTCCGGCCCGAGAGCGTCGCCGCGACCATGGACGGGATCGAACAAACCTGGCGCCGTCTCGTTCCCGGCCAGCCCTTCGAGCCCGTCTTTCTCGACCAAACCTTCGACGACCTCTACCGCTCCGACCGCCGGATGGGCGTCCTCTTCCGCGATTTCGCCGGGCTGGCGGTCCTCATCTCCTGCCTGGGGATCTTCGGGCTGGCCGCGTTCATGGGGGAACAGCGGACCAAGGAGATCGGGATCAGAAAGGTGCTTGGCGCCTCGACGCGAGGGATCGTCGGTCTTCTCTCGCGGGAATTCGTGATTCTCGTGACCGTCGCCAACGCCCTCGCCTGGCCGGCCGGCTATTTCCTGACGCACCGGCTCCTCAAAAACTACGCCTACCGGACCGATGTCCCGTTTTGGATCTTTCTCGGCACGGGGATCTTGGCCTACGCCATCGCCCTGCTGACCGTGAGCTACCAGGCGTTTAAGGCCGCCCGCGCCACGCCGACGCACGCCCTGAAATACGAATAGCGGAAGAGGTCAAGGTCGAGAACGGGGGTTATCGGTCTCCTTCATGGCCGGGTATTTTGCCAACCGAGCTCGTTCATGGCCTTTCATATCGTTCTTAGGATTTTCTCATGGTCAATTTTCGAATCCCCTTGATCTGCCTGAAATTCGCGCCCTGGCTGACGCACCTGAGCGCCTGCTCGCTGTCGATGACTTGTGTTCCCGAAACGGCGTCCGCGCCGTATTCGAAGAGAACCGGCGTCAAGGGCGTCGAATCACCCAAGATAACGACATACGCATCCCGGCGGCATAAGGCCAGGAGCTTGTCCAGCGTATGATTGGTCAATGACGTCCCCGTGATGCCGACCACATCCGCTTCGGGCAAGAAGGATTCCGCCTCTTCTTGTCCAAAGTCCCCTTCACGGGGATTCTTCTCGATGACCCGCAGCTCTCCGGCGATCCGTCCGAGGCTATCGGTGAACGGGAAATGCCCGATCATCACGACCCGCCGGCCTTTCCCCTCCGCGGCGATCAGGTCGCGGGCGTTGAGTTCAACGCACCGTTGCGGATCGATCTCGACAAGAGAATTGATCGCGGCCATGCCTATGGCGGCCTCGAGGACGGTCTCCGAATAAGACATCTTGACGAGTTCCGAGGCGCTCTTTTCCAGAAGTCTCCCGGGCTCCTTGACCATCGGAGGATCCTGCTTGAGGGCATCTCTCGGCAGCGTAGCCGCAAGGCCGCAATTCCGGGTGAGGACCGCCGTATGGAATATTCCCTGACGGACGTCTCTGACCTCTGCGTCCAGGTCCAGAGTGGAAATGATGGAGGTCAGGATGTCCGCCGGGTTGTTGTCCGGCACCGGGATCAACCCTCTCCCCGGTCCGGCACAATACAGATGAATTCGAAGTCTTGATCGTAGGGATTCCGGAACTGGTGCACGGTGTTCGGCGGGACGAAGGCGAAGTCTTTCTCGACGACTTCATGCTCCGTTCCGGCCATCATCAACCTGCCTTTGCCGGAGATGACATAGTTGACATGCTCCCAGCCATGCTGATGCTTTGGCGTGTGGCCTCCCGGCGCGATCGTAAAGACCCTTAAAGTATAATCCGCCCATCCTTCCGGCTTCCCGATCGGGACTTTTTTCGAAACCCCAACGGCGCCGTCCATGGCCAGCGGAACTTCTTTGATATCAGCGTATTTTCTGATGGGCATTGTCACTCTCCTCTTCTATCAATGTACACTCAACGAAGTCTTCGGTAAAGAGGTCTCCTTCACCCGATCGGAACCGGCGGACCTTCCGTCATCTTCGATCGGCCCGTTAGAGAACTCCCGAACCAGGAAAATAACGAAACAGACCGCGGCCGCGAGGCGGCGAGGACGAAGATTGTTCTTTTAACGGATATTCCCCCTCTTGAAAGGAATGAAGATATCCGGTAATCGGGGATCGACGACGCGCGCCCTGAAATACGAATAGCCGCATTTCGACGTTCGGATTCGTTTTTCTTGGGTCCGTTTCACATTCCTCTGTCCGTTGTCGAACAGATTGCGTCCCGAAAGCGAACAAAGGTTTCTGAAAACAGAACCATTGTCTGGCGGCGGACGATCTGGCACGAATTCGGCATACATAGAATCCGCAAGTATCTTCGGACCAGAGGTTAGTTATGGCGTCAAAAACACTGACCGCCGCATCCACCCGCCCCCTGATCCTGGCAATTGTGGCCCGCGGCGAGGATTACGGCTACAGCATCATCCGCAAAGTGAAGACCGCTTCCAAGGGAAACCTGGCGTGAACCGGCGCGCGCCCTTCCGGCCGGCGAGGTTCATGCCCGGCTTGGCCTGGAGCTATGTGAAGTCCGCGCTCCGGACCGTCCGCCGCGGAAAGGGATGGGCCGTCATCAACACCGCCGGCCTGTCGGTCGGTCTGGCCGCATTCACCCTCATCCTGCTCTTCGTTCAATACGAGTCCCGCTACGAAAAGCACCATGTCAACGCCGGCAGGATCTACCGCCTTATCATCGAGCAGGATCTCGGAGACCGGATATTCCGGTCGGCCAACTCGCCCGTTCCTCTGGCCGAAGCCCTCAGGCAGGATGTCCCTGAAGTCGAAGACTTCGCCCGCTTCTTCCCTCGCGGATGGATCATCGCCGGCCGGGGAGAGCGCCGCTTCGTCGAGGAGGGCTTCTCCTTCGCCGATCCCGGAGCGCTCCGGATGTTCTCCTACCGGCTTCTCAAGGGATCTCCTGAGACCGCATTGTCGGATAAATCTTCGGCCGTCCTCACCGCCTCGGCGGCGGTTAAATATTTTGGCGCCGAAGAGCCCGTCGGGAAGACCTTGACGCTGGACTTCGGCGCGAAGGTCGACGTGACCGTGACCGGGATCATGGCCGACCATCCGCCCACGACGGATTTCGCCCCCCAGATCCTGGTCCCCATGGAACTGCTCCGGTCTGTCCGTCCCAATCCGAACGCATTCTTCAACAACTGGATCAGCAACCAGATTCGGGCCTATGTCCTCGTTCCCGAGACGCACGACACGGCTGCGTTGGAAAGAAAATTCATGGAGGTGTTCAAGCCTCACTTCAGCGAAGGCAAACGGGGGGCCATTCGGTTGGAACAGCTGGCCAAGGCCCATCTCCGGCCCCTGACTTCGGCCGGGGGAGGAAGCGTAGGGACTCTGAGGATTTTTCTGCTCTGCGGCATCCTCGTCCTGACCATGGCCTGCATCAATTTCATGAACCTGGCCACGGCCCGCTCGGCTGCCCGGGCCCGGGAGGTCGGATTGCGCAAGGTCGTCGGTGCGGCCCGGCACCAGCTCGTTCGCCAGTTTCTTGGCGAGAGCTTGGTCTACGCGCTGATCTCCCTGGCCATCGGCGTGGCCATCGCCGTCCTTGCCCTCCCGGTGCTCAACCGCGTCACCGGCCAATTCGTGACCCACGCCGATCTCGGGCGCTCCGGAGCGATCCCGATCCTCCTCGGCACGGCGGTTCTCACCGGCCTGCTCGCCGGCAGCTATCCGGCCTTCTATCTCGCTTCGCTCAAGCCCGTCCGAATCTTCAAGAACCGGCTCGGGGCGGGAGGTGCGCAAGGAGCGCCTTTACGCAAAGGTCTGGTCATCGTCCAATTCACGATCTCGATCATCCTCATCATATCCACTCTGATCTTTGACCGTCAGCTCCGCTACATCCAGGACAAGCCTCTCGGTTTCGACAAGGAACGGGTCCTCGTCCTCCGCGTCCCCTCGGGCCCGGCCGTGCGCGACCTCGCCCCGTTAAAATCGGCTCTTCGCCGGAATCCCAAGATCGCCGGCGTCTGCGGCTCGGAGCAGCTTCCGAGCTCCATCGGCATGTACAACAACGTGACGTGGGAAGGCGCTCGGCCGGACGAGAAGGTCGAGCTCATGTTCAATCGCGTCGACTATGACTTCCTCGACACGTTCAAGATCAAGCTCGCCGCCGGCCGCACCTTTTCTCGGGAGTTCCCCGGCGACGCCGCGGACGGCGCGACGGCCCAATCCGCGAAGGGCGTCATCCTCAACGAGGAAGCTGTTCGGCGCATGGGTTGGGCCGACGCCGTCGGTAAGCAGGTCATCGAGGACTACCCCGACGGGCGAACCTATATGAAGGTTATCGGCGTAGTCAGGAATTTCCACTTCACGTCGCTCCGGACCGCGATCCAGCCGATGAACTTTTTCCTCAGCACGGCTTCCAACAGATACGTTTCCGTCAAGATCCAGGACGAAGACTTGCCGGGGGCCGTCCGATTCGTCGAGTCTGCTTGGAAGGGCCTTTATCCCGATCTCCCCTTCGACTCCTTCTTCCTCGACACCGTTTTCGACCGCACCTACCGGTCGGAGAACAGGCAGCGCGAGCTGTTCGGCGTTTTGAGTCTGTTGGCCGTCTTCATCGCCAGCCTCGGGCTCTTCGGCCTGGCCGCCCACGCCGCCGAGCAGCGGACCAAAGAGATCGGCGTCCGCAAGGCGCTCGGCGCCTCGACGATCGGCATCGTCCGTCTCCTCTCCTGGGAATTCACCCGCTGGGTGCTGGCGGCCAACCTCCTGGCCTGGCCCGCCGCATACATATTCCTAAACCGCTGGCTTCAGGGCTTCGCCTACAGGATCGACCTTCCCGCCCAATGGGTCTGGTTCGTATTCGCTGCGGCGCTTTCGCTTGTCGTCGCCTGGCTGACAGTCGGCGCCCAGGCCGTCAAGGCCGCCGCCGCGAATCCGGTCCAGTCCCTCCGGTACGAATGACGCCGGGTCCGCTGCCGCGCAACCTTTTTCCCTGAAACGCGTCTATACGGAAGGATAGATTTTGTATCGATCAGGGCCCCCTCAGATTTCTGACGATAGAGTGGCAGCGGAGGTATAATGATCAAAAATTACCTGAAAATCGCCGTCAGGAACCTTCTCAAGCACAAGGTTTATTCATTCATCAATGTCCTCGGCCTGGCCGTCGGGATCGCCGCCAGCGTCCTGATCTTCCTCTACGTCGTGGACGAGCTTCGCTATGACCGGTTTCACGCCAACGCCGATCGGATCTTCCGCATCACAGCCGATTGGTCGAACAAGGGAGATTCCAAGATCCATCAGCTCGGGACTCCGTCCGTCCTGGCCAGAACCATCAGGGACAAATATCCTCAGGCCGAAGCGGTCACCCAGCTCGTCGGGCCGTTGGGGGATTGCGTCGTCAAAAATAAAGAAACGAGCTTCAAAGAAATGGACGTCTTCGGAGCCGAACCGTCCTTTTTCGAAGTCTTTTCCTTTCCCCTGATCGAAGGCGACCCCGCGGCCGCTCTCAAGGAGCCGAGAACCGCCGTCGTCTCCCGAGCCTTGGCCTCCAAGTGCTTCGGCAACGAAGATCCGCTGGGCAAGACGATCGAGGTCCAGGCTTGGAACGAATGGAAGACCCTCCGGATCACCGGCGTCGCCGGGGACGTTCCCCCCAATTCTCATTTCCGGTTCGAGATGCTCGTTTCGATGACGACGTTTTACAAAGGAGATGAAGCCGGCTGGACGAACAACAACTTCAGGACGTATCTCCTTCTCCGGGAAGGCGTGACCCAGAAAGCCATGGAGGAGAAGCTGGTCGAGATCGACAAGGTGTACTATGAAGGGGGCCGCGCCCATATCCCTTGGATTTGGACGCTCGAGCCGCTCACCCGGATTCATCTCCACTCGGATTTGGTCACGGGCAACCAGCCCAACGGGAGCGCCGCCTACGTCAGGGTCTTCGCCCTCGCCGCCGTATTCATCCTTCTGATCGCCGGGATCAACTTCGTCAACCTGGCCACCGCCCGGTCGGCCAAGAGGGCCCGGGAGGTGGGCATTCGGAAAGTCGTCGGCTCCTTCAGGAGTCAGCTCATCGGGCAGTTCCTGGGCGAGTCGGTCCTCTTGAGCTTCATCTCTCTTCTCCTGGCCGTCGGCCTTGTCCAGCTTTTCCTGCCGCTCTACCGCAATCTGACGGGACGAGCCCTCGGGCTGTCCTATTTCGGCGATTTATTCGTCATCCCCGCTCTCCTCGGCCTCGCCCTGATCGTCGGACTGCTCGCAGGATTGTATCCCGCCTTCTTCCTCTCCGCGTTCAAGCAGACCGAGGTTCTGAAAGGCTCGCCTCTCGCCGGCAAGGGCCGCGGGGCGCTCGTCCTGCGGCACGGCCTCGTCGTCTTCCAGTTCGTCATGTCCGTCCTGCTCATCATCGGCTCTCTCGTGATCGCAAAGCAGCTCGACTTCATAAAGAGCCGGAATCTGGGATTCGACAAGGAGCACGTCGTCGTCGTTCACAACGCCGAAATCCTGGGCACGGGGCTCGATGCCTACAAAGAGCGGCTGAAAACGAATGCCGACGTCCGCGGCGTCTCGTCCGTGCGGGCGATTCCTGGGCAAGGAACGGTCAATTGGGGGATCGGCGTCGAAGGGATCGGGCGCGAACGGCCGATGAATATGAATTTTCTGTCCTGCGATCAGGATTTCGTCGACGTCTTGAACATCCGGATGGCCGAGGGGCGGTTCTTGTCCAGGGACTTCCCGTCCGATGTCGGGGCCATGGTCATCAATAAAAAGGCCGTGGAATACTTCGGGATCCCGGTCCCCGTGGGATTGAAGGTGTCGATCTGGTCGACGCGAAAGACATACACCGTCATCGGCGTCATGGAGAACGTCTTTTTCGAGTCCCTCCACCGGGACGTCCGGCCGATGGGCTATCTCCTGCCGGAGGCCGTCAATTCCAGCCGGAGGCCTTATCTTCTCGTCAAGGCCGGTGCGGGAAAGGCGACGGGCGTCCTGTCGTTTCTTCGCCAAACGTGGGATTCGTTTTCCCCCGGACTGGCGTTCGAGTTCAGCTTCCTCGACGAGCGAGTCGACAGCCTCTATCGGAACGACATCCGGGCCGGCCGGATCGTGACCGTCTTTTCCATCCTGGCGATTTTCGTCGCCTGCCTCGGCCTCTTCGGGCTGGCGGCGTTCGTGACGGAGCAGCGGACCAAGGAGATCGGCGTCCGAAAAGTCCTCGGAGCGCGGCTCGCAAGCCTTCTCTGGCTGCTCACCGGCGACTTCCTCAAATGGGTGGCCGTGGCCAATTTGATCGCCTGGCCGGTTGGATACTGGATCATGACTCGCTGGCTGAGCGGATTCGCCTTCAGGACCTCGGTTTCCTGGAGCATCTTTCTTTCGAGCGCCCTGGCCTCGGCCGGAATCGCCCTTCTCTCCGTCGGCCTCCAGGTCGTCAAGGCCGCTAAAACCAATCCGGCGGCGAGTTTAAAGTACGAATAGGACGCCGTTCGGCAAAACGTCGAGGAGCCGATCGGCCGCCGTTAATCCGGTGCGCTCCCTGCGCTGCGAATGAATGGCGGATTCTATTCGTGCCGGATGGCATCGACGGGATTGGCCAGGGCAGCCTTGACGGATTGGTAGCTGACGGTCAGCAGGGCCACCGTCAGGGCGAAAGCGGAAGCCAGCAGGAACGGCCCGACTCCGAGCCGGATTTTATAGGCGAATCCCCGAAGCCATTTATCCGTCAGAAAATATGCGGCCGGCCAGGCGAACAGGTTCGCCAGGAGTACCCACTTGGAGAAATCCCTCGAAAGGTCGAAGGCGATTTTCGAAACCCTCGCCCCCAGGACCTTGCGGATGCCGATCTCCTTGGCTTTCTGCCCGGCGACATACGCGGACAGGCCGAAGAGGCCGAGGCAGGACAGAAAGACGGCGAGGGTGACGAACACCTTCAAGATCCTGGCCAAACGGGTCTCCGCCGTGTAGAGCTTTCCGACGGTATCGTCCATGAACGAGTAGCTGAAGGGCGCCTGGGGATTGATCTCGCCCCAGGCCTTCTGGACGTCGGCGATCGTCCCGGCGACGTTGGATTCCGAAATCTTGATCGCGGCGGTCCCGGTCCAGCCGTCGAACCAGCAGATGGCCATCGGTGCGATCTTCCGGTGCAGCGACTGGAAATGAAAATTCTTGACGACGCCGACGACCTGGCTCTTTCCGAAGTTGGCCTTGAACGTCTCTCCGAACAGCGGATTCAGGCCGAGGAAGCGTACGGCCTCCTCGTTGACGAGGTAGCTCAAGGCCATGTCGGACTTCAAGTCCCAGGAGAGATTCCGGCCCTCGACGAGCGTGAGGCCCAGGACGTCGACGACGTCAGGATCGGCGTTCATGATGATCATCGTCTTCTGCTCGTCCCTGACTCTCCAGGTATTGGTGTTGGTCAACGCTCCCGGGGCCTGGCCCATGAACGTGACCCCCCGGATGTCCGGATTCTGGAGAAGGCGCCGCTTGAAGACGTTTTTGACCTCGCCGAAGGTCTTGCCCTCCTCGAGCCGGGCCCGGAGGACGGGGAGCGTTTCCTGCAGATTTCCTTTCAGGGGGACGAGGAGGGTCTGTTCCCGGCCGTAGCCGAGCCCCGTGGATTTCAGGTAGTTGACCTGGCCCAGCACGACGAGCGCGCCGGCGATCAAAAACGTCGCCGCCGCGAACTGAAAAACAGTCAGGATCGTCCGGAAGGGCGCCCGGCGGGTCCGCCGGCCCGTTCTCTTCATCAGGGCCGCCGGCTCGAGAGAGGAGAGATGGAGGGCCGGCCCCAGCCCCGAGACGAGGGAGGTGAAGAGAAAAACGGAGAGGATGCCGGCGATCCACTTCCCCGAAGTCCAATCGACCTCGAGAGGCTTTCCCGTCAATCGGGCGAACGAAGGCAGGCCGACGACGACCAAGGCCAGGGCCAGGGCCAGAGCGGCCAGCACCGTCAACGACGTCTCGCCCAGGAACTGGACGAGGAGGTTTTTCCTCACGGCGCCGGCGGCTTTTCGGACGCTGATCTCCTTGGCCCGCGAAGACGAGCGGGCCGTGACCAGGTTGATGAAATTGACGCAGGCGATGAGCATGATCAGGACGGCCACAGCCGAGAAGAGGACGACGAGGGACATGTTCCCATGCCGGACGCCTTTCTCCTGATGCATCCCGCGGTTGAAATAGACGTCCCGGAAGGGGCGCAGCCGGAACAGGGCGGGCCCCAGATCCTTGCGAAGTAGGTTGATCGCCGCGGCCAGCTTGCCCGTGAGCGCGGACACGTCGGCTTGGGGCGGGAGGATGAGGTAGGTCAAGAAATTGTCGTTCTGCTCATCGAGGAAATTCGGATCGTCTTTGAAGGCGGCGAGGCTTTTAAAGGGAGCCATAGCCCGCCACTCGATATGGAAATCATCGGGATCCTCGACGACTCCGGTGACCGTGAAGGGAAAGGCGTTGTCGAAAACGACCGTCTTCCCCAGGGGATCTTCGGGCCCGAAGAGCCTCCGGGCTTCGCTTTCGGCAAGGACGAGGGAGTACGGATCCTTCATGGCCTGCTCGGAATTTCCCCTGATGAACTTGAAGGCGAAGACGTCGAAGACCTTGTCGTCGGCGAACACCAGATTCATCGAATCGAAGAGCTTGTCCCCGACCCGAAGGATCGGCTTTTCCCAGGCGCTGAACTGGACGAAGGCCTCGATCTCAGGGAAGGTTTCGAGGACTTTTCGATAGGAGGTCGGAAGGTGCGCCCATTCCCCTCTTTCCAGCCGGTAAATCCGGTCTCCTTTCGGCTGGGCCCGGTCCGTCCTCATTTCCCCGTCGACCCAGACGAAAATGAGCAGCGAGCAGGCCATTCCGAGGGCCAGGCCGGCGATGTTGATAAAAGAAATTCCCTTGTATTTGATGAGATTCCGCCAGGCGATCGTCAGGTAATTTTTGATCATGGCCAACTCCAAGACGATTTTTTCTAAAGCGCCCTATTCGTAGCGCAGCGAGTCGACCGGATTGGCCCGGGCGGCCCTCAGCGTATGGGCGCCGACGGCCAATCCGGCCACGGCCAGCATGGCCAGGCCGGCAAGGATAAACAAGCCGGGGCCGACGGGGGCCCGGTATGCGTATCCTTTCAGGATCTGATGGGAGGCCCAAAACGCCAGGGGGGTGGCCAGGACAATCGCCAAGCCAACCCAAGCCAGGAAATTCATGGCCAGTTTCGCCGCCAAGCCGGCCGCCGAAGCGCCCATGATCCTGCGGATGCCGATCTCCTTGGTTCGCTGCTGCGTCAGGAATAGAGCCAGTCCGAACAATCCGATGCAGGCGATGAAAACGGCCGTGAGCGTGAGATAGTTCGTTATCGTCCAGATTTTCTGCTCGACGGAATATTCGTTCCGGATCATCAGGTCGTCGAAAAAGGCCGATTGAAATACCGTGTCGGGATCCGTCCTTTTGACCGCCTCGCCGATGGCCCGCAGCGCCGACGCTTCGGAACCAGGCGCGATCCTGACGAACGCCCAAGAGCGGGCCGAAGGACGAAGCTGGAAGACGATCGGCCGGATGACGTGGCGCAGGGGCCGGAAGTGAAAGTCCCGGACGACGCCCACGATCGGGCCTTCGGTCCGAAAGATCTTCAGCCTCTGACCGACGGGATCGGAGAATCCCATCAGCTTGGCCGCGGCTTCGTTGACGACGAAAGCTCCTTTGATGTCCGCGGGGAAATCCCGCGCGAAAGGACGTCCGGAGACGAACGCGGTCTTCAAGGTTTCGAAATAGCCGTAATCGACGTAATCCCAGTTCAGGGTCACCTTCGCCGCCGGATCCTTGCCTGCCCAGTCGACGGCGGCGCCGGTGACGGTCGAGCCGATGTTGGCGGGATTCTGAAGGCCGGACGTCACGCCGGCGATGCCGGGATTTCCGAGGAGCTCGTTCCGGAAGCCGTCGAACTCCTGCTGCAATCCCGGCCCCAGGCGAAAGGCGACGAGTCCCGACCGGTCGAAACCAAGGTCCTTGGATTTGACGAATCCGATCTGGCGTCCGACCACGGCCGTTCCGACGACGAGCACGAGCGAGAGCGCGAACTGGAAGACGACGAGGCCTTTGCGCAGTCCGGCCGAGTGCCGCGGCCCGCTGCGGGAGCGGCCGGCGAGAATCTCCCGGGCCTGGAAGGACGACAGGGCGAAGGCCGGATAAAGGCCCGCCGCGATCCCGGTGAAGACGGTAATGGCCAGGAATCCGAGAATGGTCGAAGCCTTCCAGACGGCCCCGAAGGTGAGCGTCTTATCGGCGATCCGATTGAAGACGGGAAGGGCCAAGGCCAGGAGAATCAAGGCGGCGCCCAGAGCCAGGAAGGCCGTCCCGAGAGACTCACCAAGAAACTGGCGGATGATGTCCAAGCGCGAGGCGCCGACCGTCTTGCGGACCCCGATTTCTCCGGCCCGGGCCGATGCGGCGGCCGTGCTCAAGTTCATGAAGTTGACGCAGGCGAGGACGAGAACGAACAGCGCCCCGCCGGCGAAGAGCATAATCACGCCCATGAGGCCGCCGCCCTCGGGGGAATGCAGGCGTCTCCCGAGGAGGGGATGCAGGCGAAAGTCCGCCGTGGCCGAGCTCCCCGCGAAATGCGGCGCGGCGATGGCCGAGATTTTCTTCTCCACGGCGGCCCGGTCGGCGCCGGGCGAGAGGAGCACCCAGGTTTCCAGGGGATTCCCTCCCCAGTGCGTCGGCTCCTGGAAGGACGGCGCGAACTGAAGGGCGAAGAGGATGACCGCGTCGAAGCGCAGGGAGGACTGGGCGGGCATGTCCTTGATGACGGCGTTGACGTGGACGTCTTCCTCTCCGTTCACCCGGAGCGTCCGGCCGATCGGGTCGAGATCTCCGAAGTACTTGCGGGCCATGCTCTCCGAGAGGACGGCGGCGTACTTGTCGGCCAGCGCCGTGTCCGCGCTTCCTTTGACGTAAGAGAAGGTGAAGATCTTAAAGAGGGCCGGATCGGCGAGAGCCACGACGTCCGTGTTGAAGACCCGGCCTTCGGACCGGATGACCAAGCCTCTGGCGATTTGAAGGCGGGCCGCTTCGGCGACTTCCGGGCATTCGGCTTTAATCGCCGCGGCCAGCGGATAATAGGATCCCGTATGAGCTCGCCGGGCGCCCCCGCTGTCGTCGATGATGTTATAGACTTGGGCGATGGAGTCCGCCCGCTCTTGGAACCGATCATAGCCGCGTTCATCCTGGATCCACAGGAAAGCGAGCAGGCAGGCCGTCAGTCCGAGGGCGAGCCCTCCGATATTGATCAGGGAATGTGTTTTATGAAGCCTCATCCTGCGGAGCGCGGTTCTGACATAGCTCCGAAAGAGGCCGGGTGAAAAGCGGACGGCCCTCAATTTTTCATATCTCATATGCCGTTAGGGAGCATTTTTCGTGCCACGCCACGGAATGAGGCTTCCGGAAGCACGTCAGCCGACTCGGAACGAAAGTGCCCGCTTTCGGACAGCTCTTGTCCGGAAGCGGGCTCGGGCCGCTCAGCCGCCGATGACGACGGTCCAAGGCCGGACGCGCCATTCGGTGATCAGGCCGTTCAGGACATAGGGATCGGTCCGGGCGAATTTTTCGGCGACCTCCGGGCTGTCTCCCTTGAAAATGAGGATCGCGCCATCGGCCGGGTCGGCCAGCGCTCCGGCGATGACCAGCTCGCCGCGCTCGTGCGCTTCTTTGCCGTAGGCGAGATGGTCATCGCGGAACGGCGCCCTTCGTTCGACATAGTTTTCGACCGTTTTGTAGAAAAGGACGTAATACATGTTATTTTCTCCATGTGTCGCAGGTTTCCATGGCTTTCTGCCGGTCTTGGAGCGATATTCAGACAAAAAGCCCGACGGGGGCCTCTCGTCGCCGATCGCTTCTCCCATTTTATTCTAGAAACTCCGGACGGCGCAATTCCGCTTCCACAAGGGCGCCCCGGAAACCAGACTTCATTCAGGCCGCTTGTCCGTTCTATGCTCTTTCCCGTATTTCCAGCGCTAAGGCGGCTAGACGAGAGCATCGACGACTTGGGGAAGGGAAGAAATCCGACTATTCGCGCGTCTATTTATTATAGTAGGACTATGCTCAGGGAATTCTTTGGAGGCTTCGAAGACATGATCAAACCGAGAATCGTTCCAGTATGCCTCGCATTCCTGCTTTTATCCATTTACGGCTCTACGGCCGCGGCGGCGGGCGAATCCAGCGCGGGCTCGATCAGCGGGATCGTCCGCGACGCGGCGGGCGAAGGTTTGGGGAAAGCTCAAGTCTCCCTCCTCAGCGGAGAGCGAACCGCCGTCGCAGGCACGTTCACCGGCCCCGACGGCCGCTTCTCGTTCGACAAGGTCCCCGTCGGCCGCTACGTCATCGCCGTGAGCCTGCCCGGATTCAACGACCGCCGGCAGTCCGTCTCCGTGAAACCCGGCGCCGCGGCCCAAGTCGAGGTGACTCTCGAGATCACGCCGGTCGAAGCCGAAGTGACCGTGACGTCCACCACCGGGGCCATCCGGGACCTCGAGACACTGACCCAGCCGGTCAACGTCATCGAATCGACCGCGATCCTCGAGCGCAGCAAGGCAGTCGTCGCCCAAGTCGCCCTCGAGGAGCCGGGAGTCCAGCTCCTCAGGACCAGCCCGAGCATCGCCGGCATCTACGTCCGCGGGCTGACCGGCAACAAAGTCAACACCTATGTCGACGGCGTGCGCTATTCGACGTCGGCGGTGCGCGGCGGCATCACCACGTTCATGGACCTCGTCGACCCAACCAATCTCCAGTTCGTCGAGATCCTGCGCGGGCCGAACAGCGCCCAATACGGGAGCGACGCGCTCGGCGGAAGCATCCAGTTCCTGACGCAGGTGCCCGCGGTCTCGGGCGGCAAATCCCGATTCTGGGGCCATATCGGAGGCCAATTCAACGCCGCAGACTCGAGCTACGGGGCGAATTTCACCGCCCAATACTCGGCGGCGAAGTTCGGATTCCTCCTCAGTTCCGCCGCCCGGCGGATCGGCCGCATCCGGCCTGGGGACGGCATCGATTCCCATGCGGCCGTCACCCGCTTTTTCGGACTCTCCTCGGACAAGCTCATGTCCGACCGGCTGCCCGACACCGCGTTCACCCAGTACGGAGGCATGTTCAAATTCAACTGGACGCCCACCGCGTCCGACCAGATCCTCGTGTCCTATTCCCAGGTCCGACAGGAGGGCGGCAAGCGCTACGATCAGCTCCTCGGCGGCGACGGGAACCTCGTCGCCGACTTGAAGGACCTGAAGGGAGACCTCTTCTATATCAAGTACAACCGGGCGAACCTGGGCCCGATCGACCAGATCACCGCCATCTATTCCTACAACGCCCAGCGCGAAGAGCGCATCAACCAGGGCGGCAACGGCAACCCGACGGCGACGATCACTCATGAGCCCGAAAAGACGGTGGCCCACGGCTTCCAACTCCGGGCGACCAAGCTCTGGGGGCAGCGCCAGGAGCTTCTCTTCGGCTTCGATTACTATCCCGAGCGCGTCGAAGCTCCCTCGACCGGCGTCAATCCTGTGACGGGCGTCTCTTCGATCCGGCGCGGGCGCGTCCCCGATGGAGCGACGTATCAAAACCTCGGCGTCTATCTGCAGGATGCGGTCGTTCTCATCCCCGAAAAGCTGCGCTTCGTCGGCGGACTGCGGTACGGGTCTTCGCGCTATGAATCCAAAGCTTCCGACAGCCCCCTGGTCAACGGCCAGCCGCTCTGGCCCGATGACAGCCTGAGCGTCTCGAGCGTGACGTTCCGGGCCGGCCTGGTCGGTACGCTGATGAAGGGATTGAACCTCTCGGCCAACGTCAGCCGCGGTTTCCGCGCCCCGCACATCACCGACCTCGGGACGGTCGGATTGACCGGATCGGGCTTTCAGGTTTCGGCCGACACGGTCCAAGGCCTGGGCGCAATGGTCGGGGACACGGCCTCGGCCGCTGCGGTCTCGAGCGGCAAGGAGGTCGAAAAGCTCCGCCCGGAAACGAGCTTGACCTGGGAGGCGGGCATCAGCTACAGGAGCGCCGGTTTCGCGACCGAAGCGTCGGTGTTCCTGAACACCATCAAGGACAACATCACCTATCAGGCGTTGATCCTGCCCCAGGGCGCCGCAGGGAAAACGCTGGGCGACCAAACCATCGCCTCGCAGACGGCGGGTGGCGTCGTCTATGTTCCCGCGTCGTCGAGCCCGGTGCTCGTTCGGACGAACTTCGGCGACGCGCGCATCTACGGCTTCGAGCACTCGCTCGAATGGCGCATCACGGAGCGCTTTTCGGCGGCGACGGTCCTGACCCTCCTTCACGCCGAAGACATCGCCACGGGGCTCGCTCCCAACATCGAGGGAGGGACGCCAGGCCCGGACTTCTATTTGAAGCTCCGCTATTCGCACCCGAGTGGAAAGTTCTGGCTCGAGCCGATCCTTCATGCCGTCGGAAAACAGACGAGGCTCTCGACCCTGGATCTCGAGGACCGGAGGACGGGGGCGACCCGGACGCGGTCGAACATCAAGAACTTTTTCTACAACGGCGCGACCGTGCGGGGCTGGGTCGGCCCGGGGCCGGACGGCATCTACGGCAACGCCGACGACATCCTGACGGCGACGGGAGAGACGCTGGCCCAGATCCAGGACCGCGTCCTGGGCGTCGGGGTCAATTCGGCGCCGCTCTATACGGCGGTCTCGAGCTATCTGACCGTCAACATCCGGGCGGGCTTCAGGATCGGCAAGCGCCACGATTTCATCGTCGAGTTCGAGAACCTGACCGACGTGAACTACCGCGGGATCGCCTGGGGCATGGACGCGCCGGGCCGGAGCGTGTCGATTTCGTACCTGGCGGGGTTCTAGCCGGAAGGAACCGTACGCACGGCTCGCCGCGCGTCCGCCCGGCCGGTCAGCGCGGAAGCCAGGCGACAATCTGGCGGGCGACGTTCACGGCGGCCGGCGGGTCGAGGTTGGCCAGGACGATGACCGCGTAGCCGCGCTGCGGATCCCATTCGACGGCCGCATTGAGCCCGGGGGCCCCGCCGGCGATGCCGAAGCCGCCCTGAAGCTCCGGAGCGGCCGCGCCGAAGGTCCCTTGGCTCAGGGCGAGGACGTATTTCAAGAGGTCGCCCGCCGTAGAGTAGCCTCCCCCGGCCGAGCTTCCTTTTCCCGGCAGGGTGTCGTAGTTGCGTTTGCGCGCCGGTCCGCTTCCCGCGTATCCGACCGCGGTGTTCTTCGGAAGAGCGTCCTTTGCGAAGGACTCCGTATCGGCCATTCCGGCCGGCTTGAAGATCGCCTCCCGAACGTATGCGTAGTAATCCATGCCCGAAGCTTTTTCGACGATCAAGCCGAGAACGACGTATCCCCCGTTGGAATACAGGTTCCGCGCGCCCGGCTCGAAGGCGAGCGGCTTGTCCGCAAAAAGCGGTATATAGTCTTTGAGCGAGCGAATCTTGCTCTTGTCCGCGGCCTCGAAGCGTTCGCCGAAGAAATCGCCGATGCCCGACGTCATATCCAGGAGGTGGCGGACGGTGACCTTGGCCGCGGCGTCCGCGTTCGGATAATCGGGAAGGTGCTTTTTGACCGGGTCGTCCAGGCTGAGCTTGCCTTCGGCGGCGAGCTTGCGCACGGCGATGCCCGTGAACGTCTTGTTGATCGACCCGATGTTGAATCTCGTGTCCGTCCGGTTGGGGATCTTCGCTTCCCGGTCGGCCAGGCCATAAGCGTCAAAAAAGACGGGTTTGCCGTCGCGGGCGACGAGGATGACGCCGGAGAAGGCATCCGCAGTCGAAGCCCTCCGAGCGTATTCTCCGACCGCCGCGGCAAGCTCGGCCTCGTCTTTTTTCGGGTCGGGCGGAGGGCCGCCGCCCTCGCCCCGGTCCATCACCCGGATGGACATCAGGCCGAACGGGGCCGTCGATTCGAATTGGAAGTCGAGGCTGACTTCGGGACCGTTGGAGCCTCGGGCGACGACGCTGACCTGTTCGGGACGGATGCCGACGACCTCGCGGAGCTCTAGAGTCCCCAGGCGGTCGCGCATCTGTTTATAGCGGGCCAGGCGCGTTTCGATGGGAGCGTTCTGGAGCGCTGCCTTGGCCGTAAACGAAGCGAAGAATTCCTTTATGGCCGCCTCGCCCGCATTGAAAGCTTTCATATAGGCGACGACGCAGCGGCCGGCCGGCGTTCGCGAGAGATCGGGCGACGGGACCTGAGCCAGGACCGGGCTTGCGAGGAGAAAGAAGATGACGGCCGTGGACAAACAAGTTTTTTTCATCTCTGACACCTTTAGATCGATTATAAATTTGCTTTGGAGATAGAATCAACTCTCGGGACCGGCATATCGTTGCGGCACGGCCCGGCGAGCGGGCGGCGGATGATTGACAGCCTGGGAGACGACGGATATATTTTGTCTTCCCCATCGAATCCATCGAGGAGGCCAGACATGAAGAGAGGAATGGCGTGGTTGATCGCCGCGGCGGTCCTGATCCTTTCGGCCGTACTGTTCGCCCAATCGACCCGGACCGTCCCGGCCAAGCTGTCCGAAGAATCCGTAGAGTGCCTCGCCTGCCATGAAAGCGAGATGCCCGGCCTGGTCAAGGAATGGCGCTACAGCCGGCATTACTCGGGCAACGTCGGCTGCTATGAATGCCACGCCGCCCAGGCTTCCGACGCCGACGCCGTCGAGCACAACGGCCATACGATCTCGGTCATCGTCTCGCCGAAAGACTGCGCCAAGTGCCACGGCGAGGAGTTCGCCCAATTCGAAGCCTCGCATCATGCCGACGCAGGAGCGATCCTCGGCTCGCTCGACAACATGCTGGGCGAGGTCATCGAAGGCCCGGCCACCGCCAACTCGGGCTGCAAGCAGTGCCACGGCGGCGTCGTCAAGGTCAACGCCGACAAATCGCTCGATCCGGCCACCTGGCCGAACTCGGGCATGGGCCGGATCAATCCCGACGGCTCCAAGGGCTCCTGCGCCGCCTGCCACAGCCGCCACTCCTTCGACACCGGGCTGGCCCGCCAGCCGGAGAACTGCGGCAAATGCCACCTCGGTCCCGACCATCCCCAGAAGGAGATCTACGAGGAGTCCAAGCACGGCATCGCCTATTACGCCAACATCGGCCGGATGAATCTCGACAGCGCCTCATGGATCGTGGGCGTCGACTATTCGGCCGCGCCGACCTGCGCCACGTGCCATATGTCGGCGGCCAAGGACCTCTCCCTGTC
>Ga0208828_1000069_pt1 | contig 45930 bp, 36 predicted proteins | sample Kivu_160m_FD_185487 | JGI IMG/M metagenome (GOLD analysis project Ga0208828, IMG submission 185487) | Freshwater microbial communities from Lake Kivu, Western Province, Rwanda to study Microbial Dark Matter (Phase II) - Kivu_160m (SPAdes)... | ecosystem: Environmental > Aquatic > Freshwater >... | reverse complement strand
TACCTCCAGACTTGCAGCAGGTACGTGGCCGTCGCACAGATTCTGGGCAAGAAGACGATGATCCATTTTGTGGGAAGCGACGCCTACAGATACTCTCGAGAGAAGGGTCTGCGTAGACTTTTCTGGTCTTCAGTGGTTCGTGATTGTGACCTGATCTTCTACGTGTCTCCGCACCTGTCGACGCTTGTTGGGAGGCCAGGAGCGACTCTGCCCTTCCCCATCAGCATCGAGCGCTTCAGGAAACCCGCGAAGCCGAGTTGCGAGAGAGACACGCTCTACTATTGCCCAGGCGGGGCCGAGAACGCTCGAATATACCGACTGGACTGGATCTTGGATTATGCGAGACAGCATCCGAGAGAGAAGATAACAATCATAGGGAACACGGCACACCCTGCGGACTACAGCGTGAATGCGCCGAATGTCGAGGTAGTACCCTTCGTGGAGTATGATCGGATGACTGACATCTACGCTCGACACAGGCGTCTGATCCGTATGACAAGTGAGGATGGGCGGCCGAGAATGGTCGATGAAGCGATCCTTTCCGGGCTGCAAGTGATCTTCAACGACAAGAGGATCCAAGAAGTGCCCCCCGAGAGAGACCCGAGGGTGTTTGCGGAAAGATTCGAGCAGGAACTGATGAAGATACTGTAGCCTTCAGGAATCAGCAGTTCTCACTCTGCTAGACCCCTCGTCCCACGACCCACAATGCCGTTGTGTCCAAGATGCACGTCCGCCTCCGGCATGCCAGCATCGCGGAACCACCTCTTCACCGCATCCACGGTCTGCGGATTGTCATAGGCTGGTGAGAGCATGTCAAACATGTCGAGCGTTGCCCACTCCTTCAGCACCCCCTCCGGCAGAGGATACTGTCCTCTGTAGTCTGGAATGAGTAGTTTCCAATTGATGGCGCTTCCTCGGGGTAGTCTGTGGATCAATCTGGTCAGCGGCCACATCAAGTTCACGTATGTATTGCAGAATGAGTAGAGCATCTCTGAAGGTAGTCTCCTCGTGACGGGCCTTACCATGTATTTCGTATTCAACAGACGCTCCTTGCCGGTTGGCCTGCGGTAGACATCGATGACCAAGCTGCCGCCTCTCGCCAAGTACTTTGTGAGGTTTCTGAACGCCTCTTCCACCCTAGGAGTATGCTGGAGGACTCCAAAGCAGAAGATCCTGTCAAAGGAGTTCGGTCTGAATGGCATCCGGTAGATGTCACCCTGAACGATCAGCACGTTGTCCTTCTCTCCGTTGGAGGCGTAGTTTGCGTCGACGGCATTACTGTAGTCCATGGAAGCGATTGTCGCTCCCGTTAAGGCGGCGATTTCCGTGAACCGGCCGGAACCGCTCCCAGCTTCGAGGATGACCTGACCCTCCATTCTTCTCGGCCACCTCGTTTCTTCAAAGAATCGGCTCTCGGAAATGCTTGAACCAGTGTAGCTATCGTATTGTGTCCTTGCATGCTTGGACCATTGTAGACCAAACGTGCTGGCATAGTTCTTCATCGGGACGAATCGGGGGACATGTCGAACAATCTCGTATGTCCTGTCACAAGCCGAGCAGCGCAGTGCGCCAGTCTCGATGCTATCGCCTCTCTGCTTACTCACCTTGGAGACCCGAAGATCTCGGGTGCAAGCCGGACAGACCAAGTAGCGAAGATGCTGCATTCTCATGAGTTGGGCCAGCAGGGAGAGTCCATCGATCAGTTGATTGCTTCGCCTCGAGATCGGAATAAGCGTTCTCATCAATCAAGCACGTAACGCAAATCGGAACACAGTGTCCGAGGATTGATGCCGATTTCCTTGGCGGAAGTCGGTTCTGTCAAGTTCGTATCGGTTCCTTTCGGTCGTCAGGTCGGGTGAGTGTTCGATTCTCGGCTGAAAGAGGTGCCGCTTTGAAACGCTTCAAGTGGGTTCATCGTGACCGCAAGCCGCCAGTTGTGGGAACCTGAACGTTCTCGATCATCAGACGCTTCCTGACGCCCTTGCGACCCGACAAAGACTCGACAGAGCCCGGAAGTCTTATCTGAGGCCGCAGTCCGAGGCGGGGAACCAAAGGCAGAACCAAATGGCCAGTTCGCGGGCAAGCTTGAGGCGGGCTCTTCTGAGAGGTGACGCCACGGTAGGGGTGTGGGGAACGGGCTACATAGGTTATTCAACGATGGCAAACTTCGCAGCAAATGGCGTGAAATGCGTGGGAGCCGACATTGACCCATCAATCGTACAGACAATAAACGACGGAAAAGTGCCGGTTCCAAACCTGGAGTATTGGCTGGGTTTCGATCCCAAACCGCTCGTCGATACGGGCATGATTCGAGCCACCCTCGACTGGCATGAACTTCTGGACCCGAAGGTGGCTGTCCACATGATCGCGATACCGACGGAGAAGGGGGACAAGCCATGGGACGGGGCACTGAGAGATGTCATGCAGAAGATTGCGGGGGAAGATGCTCGGCCAGACAACCCCAAGCTTGTGGTAATTGAGTCCACTCTCACTCCCGGAAAAACGGACGAGCTTGTGATACCGACCTTGGAGTCGGCACGGCTCAAGGTGGGAAGAGACATTCTTGCGGGAGTGGCTCCGAGGAGGGACTGGTTCATAAGCCCTGAGAAGAACCTCAAGCATCTCCCACGAGTACTCGGCGGAACTACTCCTGAAGCCACGAAACGCATGACAGATGTGCTCTCGATAATATGCGACAGGCTCCTGCCGGCCTCAGATCACAGACACGCTGAAATGATAAAGAGCATCGAGAACGCGTATCGCCACGTGGAGATCACGCTCGCCAACCAGCTCTCGCTGGCATATCCAAACATTGACATGACTGAGGTTCTCAGGCTCGTAGGAACCAAATGGAACATTGGAGTCTACCACCCTAGCTTCGGAAGCGGTGGATATTGCATCCCCCTTTCTTCTCAGTACGTTCTCTCAGGTACCAAGCAACCGGAGAAACTGTCGATCCTGAAAGCAGCCGTCGAGACGGACAAGACACAGCCACACGCGGTGGCCGATTCGATAGTGGCCAGAGGGGGCAAGAGAGTCGGCATCTTGGGCTTGTCCTACAAGGGAGACCTGAAGGTCCACATTCTTAGCCCAACCTTGGGGATCGTGCAGAGGCTCGGGGAAAGGAAGGTCGAAGTGAAGGTGCATGATCCCTACTATTCGGAAGAAGAGATACGGAAGATTACTGGAGTCGAGGCCTTCGTTTTTCCCACAGGCCTCAAAGAGTTCGACACGATCATAATCACCGCCGGGCACAGAATGTATGGCGCGGTACCAGAGGCGGTGCTTTTGGAGAATCTACACAACTGCAAACTGATCCTCGACAACGTGGAGGAGACATGGAAGAAGTTCAACTTCAAACAGCAGGGGATAGCCTACCATGTGGCCGGGGACGCAGGATGGCTGACTTGAGAACCGTGAGTCTGGCTTTCCCTGGCGAATGTCAGAATCATGCCATCGTGACCCGCATCATATTATAACATCATCCGCCGTGATCTATGCCGTAGCAGTCGACGATCACGATTCGAGGCTTGCAACATGTGCGGAATAGCCGGCTTCAATTTCGAGGATCGGGGCCTCCTCAGGAACATGTGCCACGTGATGAGGCACAGAGGCCCAGACGACGAGGGATACCACGATGACAGTCACATGTCTCTTGGCAACGTTCGGCTCAGCATCATAGACTTGGCTGGAGGACACCAGCCAGTCTACAACGAGGACAGATCAATAGTCGTCGTACACAATGGCGAGATCTACAACTATCAGGAATTGAGGGAGAAGCTGCAGAAGCTCGGCCACAGGTTCCACACGAACTCCGACACAGAAGTCATAGTTCATTCCTATGAGCAACACGGCGATGACTGCTGTCTTGGCTTCAACGGTATCTTCGCTTTCGCCGTCTGGGATACGAGGAAGCAAACCCTGCTCATGGCGAGAGACAGATGCGGAGTCAAACCCCTCTACTACACGCGACTGGGAGACGGTCGCGTTCTCTTTGCCTCAGAGATCAAGGCCATACTACAGTGTGAGGAAATCAAGAGGAGTGTCGACCCTGAGGCGCTCCACTACTACCTCAACCTGAGATACGTGCCGCGTGACAAGACTCTGTTCAAAAACATACGTCGCCTGCCTCCAGGAACTCTGATGAAGCTCAACGGCAGGAAAGTCGAACTCCGAAGATACTGGCGGCCAGATCTTGCCCCACAACGGTTTTCGGAGGAACACCTCATTGCGAGGATTAGAGAAGCGCTCACGAATGCTCTGAGGAGGAATTTGCTCAGTGACGTGCCTCTTGGGATTCTACTCTCTGGCGGAATAGACAGCAGCGCCATCCTGGCGTTCGCGTCAAAGGTATCCAATGCTCCCGTGAAGGCTTTCACGATGGGATTCGGCGAAGCCACGGATGAGATCGATGACGCGGTCTCTGTAGCTTCGGAATACGGTGCGGAGCATCAGAGACTCGTCGCGAAGCAAGACCTCTTGAAAGAGTACCCGCGGATGATCTGGCACGCTGACATGCCAAAACGAAACCTCTATCCATACTACATAATGCGCGAGGCCAGCAAGCACGTCAAGGTCCTTCTCGGAGGCCTGGGCGGCGACGAGCTCTTCGGAGGCTACGAATGGAAATACCAGCTCGCTGAAGACGTAGAACACGAAAGGCGGCATATCCCCCCGAAACTGGCTTCCACAGCGAGCAGAAACACGAGCACTCTGGCACGTTACATTTCGCGATACGGCTCAATCTTCGAGATCGAACACGTCCATGAACTGAAGAGAATCGCGCATATGGGAGACAATCGAGAGCTCTACATGCTTGTGGCGAGCCTTGATGAAGTCTTCGATGAAGAATGGTTGAAGAAGATCTATGGAAAGCGGCTACTCTCGGGGAAGCTTCCTGCAGTGGGCAGCGTCTTCGGCGAGTACTTCTCGAACGATCTGGAATTCATGGACCAGATAATGCTGGCTGACTTCAGCGTGAAGATGCCTGACGACTTCCTCCACGTGGAGGACACTATGTCGATGGCTAACTCGATAGAGGCTAGGGTCCCTCTTCTTGACAACGAGGTTGTTGACTTGGCGTTCAAGATCCCGAGCGCGCTGAAATACAGGGCAGGGCATGGAAAGTACATATTCAGAAAAGCCATGGAAGGCATTCTTCCTGAGAGAGTCCTGAGAAAGGAGAAGCGAGGTTTCGGAGGAACTGTCGGACTGCAATTCTCCAAGGAGATAGGAGAGTACGCGGACCAAGTCCTCCCGGACGGATATGCGGTGAAGAGGGGCTATGTGAAGAAGAAGTACGTGGACGAAGTGCTGAGACACAAGGTGTCGATGAATCTTATCAAGCACTACATTGTCGTCTGGGATCTATTGGCGTTTGAGATATGGTACCGAATGTACATGTTGGATCAGCGGACCGAGCCTAGGCTCGACATAAATGCGCTGTAGGACCGGGCTCATGCCCGTGAGTTGTTCTTTCTGCAATAGTCCGAAAGGTTGAAGAACGGGAAAGCGAGTGCAAGGTGCGCAACCAAGAACGATCCAAGTTCCACTTGTGATGGGACTGCGAGAATACGCCGGTATTCCCGAGCAAGAAGGATTGTGAAACAGATTTGGAGACAGACTCACCATCTCACGGTCTTGTGCCATCCTTGAGCAGCCGGTTCCGCTCCCTGCGAAACTCGAACATGCATCAGATCTACAACCGCCTAATGTATAGAAAATCGAGAATGATAGACGGGACCGAACTGCCCGTACGTGTACCCTATGGCGCATTCTACTGTGGAATGGGAGTAGAGGCGAGATGTAACCTGAAATGCACGATGTGCCCCCGCAACGATCCCAACTTCAAGGAGGGTGAGATGTCTTACGAAATGTTCACCAGAATCATGGACCAGCTTCCGTTCCTCAAAGAAGTGCAGATTGGCGGACTGGGAGAACCACTACTCCACAAGGACCTCTTCAAGATGATCGAGTACGCAAGAAGAAGAAAGATAAAATCCGTTATCACTACAAACGGGACCCTGCTGAATCAACGGAACATCGAAAGCGTAATCCAGTCGGGACTAGGTGCCGTGCATGTCTCGGTCGACAGTCCAGATCCTGAAGTGTATAGGTCGATAAGAGTCGGAGCGACACTGGACCACGTCACGTCAAACCTGAGGAACCTAGTTCAACGCAGAAACGAGGCTGGATCGAGACTCCAGATAATCGTTAACTCGATACTGATGAGGAGCAACTACCACCAAGTAGACGACATGATCAAGCTGTGCGCCGACTTGGGAGTAGACTCAATCAGCTTCTCAGACATGCAGTACTTCCTCGATGTCGGCATATCGAAGGAATCAGAATCACTTAGGCGCGCACCCACGACCGAAAAGGATGAGATACGCGAGCTGTTTGTAGGAGCGAAATCACTGTCCAAGGAGCTGGGCATTGAGATAGGCCTGCCTGGGTTGGATCAGCCCAGAGTCAGAGAGAACTGCAAACAGCCATGGTTGTACCTTGCCGTCAAAGAGAGCGGTAAGGTTCGCCCCTGCTGTGCAATCCATGATCAGGAATTCGGTGACCTGAACTGCGAACGCCACAGCTCGATATGGAACAACGCCAGGTTCATGGATTTCAGGAGGAGACTCCTGTCAAGCGATGTCCCCACAGAATGCAAACAGTGCACCTTCCTCTGACAATACGCCTTGGAGCAAACCGGCTGTCTTCGAGAAGAGCTCGTGAAGCGGGAGCGTTTCCCGTTGGGTGGAAACGACATCGCATCATATATCCGAGGATGGTCGGATAACCTAGATGGCGGAAAAGCCCAATGGTGACTTGTGAGAGACTGATTTCGCACACTCGAAGAAGCTGCTAAGGTGATGAAGATGTCGGATGTCGAGGATGCCTTTCTCTGCGGATTCGCTTCGTTCGTGAACAAGACGCTTCGCGAGCGTTCCAAATCGAAATGGAACAGGTCAATGCCCTTCTACGAGGACATCTTGGGAGAGAAAGCTCGGTGGGATAGAGCACGTTTCCTAGGTTTCGGAGGCGGCACAAGCATATACCAAAGCAGCTACGTCTACGGAGATGTCAAGGTTGGACATCACACCTGGATCGGCCCATTCACCATACTAGACGGGACCGGGGGGTTGCAGATAGGCAACTACTGCAGTATCGCGAGTGGAGTCCAAATATACACCCATGAAAGCTCAGACTGGGCGCTGAGCGGTGGCAAAGCCAAGTACACCAAAGCTCCGGTTCGCATCGGAAATTGCTGCTACATGGGAAGCTCAACGGTAGTCAGAATGGGCGTAGACATAGGAGACCATGTCCTGGTGGGAGCCCACAGCTTCGTAGGCAAGAGCATACCTGACAACGCCATCGCCGCCGGATGCCCGGCGCGCGTCGTTGGCAAGGTTGAGGTTCAAGGAGCAAAAGTGAGGCTCAAGTACACGAGAAGAAGGTCTCGAACCGCGGCAGATCGTCTGCTCCACTGACACCTGAAATCAGAACGACGATGTTGACCATTCGGAGTTCTTACGCTCGAGGCTAGGTGTACACATCTTTGCACGCGACTTGTTCACGGACGATGATGTTAGCGCAAGCCGAGGTTCAGTGAAAGGAGAAACGTGTACACGTTGGGAAAGAGCTCACGAATCACGTCCGCTAACACATATACCATGGCCGGGCTATCATGGTTATTTGTGCTTGAACTTGGTCTCTGCACGAAGATCTCGTCGTCTCAATGTGAAGAGCGTCGACACTGCTCGAAAGAGGCGACCAGGCACTCGCCACGGGAAGGCGATTGCGGCGGAAAGAGTCGCAAGCGCGCTGGGTCTTGACCTGACCGGGGCCACTCGAGTCGTGATTACGTCGGTAGATGCCATCGGCGAAGCTTCGACGGGATCTGCTACATGGGTGAAAGCGCTGACACGAGAGAGCCGAAGAACCATCGATCGACTCTCCGGGGCACTCATCGTCCTCCCAAAGGCACGCAACATCGGTGAACGGAAGTTCTTGGATTCGGCATCAACCCGAAACGCCCTGCTAGCGGTGGAGGAGCCTCGTCTGGTGTATGCGCATCTCCTTGCACGCTTCTTCTCACACCTCGAGCTTAGGTTGCCGCGAGGGATCGACCGGTCGGCTCGCGTCGACCCATCTGCGGGGATCGGTCCCGACGTAGCAATCGGGCCCTTCTGCTTCGTAGGCAGTGACGTAGTGATCGGTGAAGGGACCGTGCTCCACCCAGGGGTCACCGTGCACTCGCGAACGATCATCGGTCAGAATTGCGTCATTCAATCTGGGGCGGTCATCGGAGATCGGGGCTTCGGCTTCGTGCGAACCAGCGGTGGATCACTCGAGCATTTTCCGCATGTTGGGCACGTGATCATCGAGGACGATGTGGAGATCGGCGCCTGCACCGCCATTGATCGCCCGGGCCTCGGAACCACGCGCATCATGTGTGGGACAAAGATCGACAATCTCTGTCACATAGGTCATAACGCCCAGATTGGACCGCACGCGATTGTGGCCGCCTGCACCGAAGTTGGCGCTGGGGTCACAGTCGGAGAGAGAGCTTGGCTTGGTCCGAACAGTTGTAGCATCGAGGGAGTAACGATCGGGAGTCGATCCCTCGTCGGCATTGGATCTACAGTGCTACGAGATGTCCCCGCGGGAGCTGTCGTTGCCGGTTCGCCGGCGGAGCCGATTGAGACTGTGCGCAAGACGCGACGAGCTCTAAGGAAATTGGTCAAATCGAGCCGCTGACTGGGCACGTGGAGGCTTGCCCGGCCGGTCTGCTGAGCGTTCGGTCTGACTCTGCTCTCGGAAATTCGTCACTCTTGCGAATCCGTCAATCGTCACACAATAGGCGGGCAAGTCAAGCTGCGGAAACTCGCAACCACGAGAAGGTTCTCTTCAGTCCCTCTTCAAGTGGTGTGAACGGCCTATTGCCGAGAACTTCGCGGAGCCTCCTAGTGTCCGCCACGAAATTGCCGATCTCTCCAGGCCTGCTTGGTTTGTACACAATCTTGGGCTTCGTCCCGAGCACTCTAGCTCCCAAGTCTATCAGTTCGACTATGGACGTGCCCCGCCCAGTCCCCATGTTGATGACCCTGTCCTTCACATCGCTATTGATGGCTGAGCTTGAGAACTCGGCTATGTCCTCAACGTATATGAAATCCCGAGTGTTCGACCCGTCTCCGAATACTTGAAACTCCCTGTTCTCCGATAGAGTCCTGTAGAGGTTCGGGATCAAGCCCCCGCTCTTTTGACCCTGCCACGGTCCATACACGTTGAAAAACCGGAACACGAGGTAGTGAAGACCGTACATCTCATTGTAGACCCTTAGGTACTCTTCGCAAGTCCTTTTGGCCACTGCATATGGTGTCTTCGGAGTGCAGGGATGGTCTTCATCGACCGGATTGTACTTGGGGATTCCCACTACTGAAGACGCCGAGGAATAGATGACTTTCTTCACGTCATGTTTTCTGGCCGCATCGAGAATGTTGAGGGTGCCTTCTACGTTGATTCTCATGTTCTCCGCGGGAGATTCCAAGGATTGCGTGAGTGGAGAAGCGGCGAAGTGCACGATCACATCGCTTCCTTTGACGACATCGATTACTCGATCTCTGTTCAGGAGGTCGAGCTTTGCATAGTTGGCCGAGCCATGAAAGGGATCTTCAGCGAGATCGGAGGCTGTTAGATCGTGCCTATCCTTGCGGACTCTCTCGATTAGGTTTCGGCCCACAAATCCCGCTGCACCGAAAACGAGAATCCTCAACGTATTCAGCGTCCGAACTGTTTCAGGGACTTCTCAAGCTGAGAAACCACGTACTCTTGATCCTCAACCGTCATGTTGTGGCACATGGGTAGTGCTATCAAGTTCTCATAGAGCAGTTTCGATCTTGAGAGATCGCCTTCTTTCTCAAGGTCTTGGTAGTATGGTTCAAGGTGCAGCGCATACGTGCCTATCTGTGCCTCAGCGCCTGCGGCTCTGAGATCCTGTAGCAGCTTGTCTCTCGCGCCCTTGACCTCAACATAGGCCGCGTAGGTCTGATAGATGTGCTTGCCGTCACTCTTCTTCTCGGGTGTTTTGATTCCATCTACTTCAGATAGCAATCTGTCGTACCGTCCGGCGAGTTCTATTCTTCTCTCAATGATCTTGGGAAGCTTAGCCATCTGTGCGACGCCGACGGCGGCCAATATGTCGCTCATCTTGTAGTTGCTTCCATATCTGACGAAGCGGGTCTGCTCTCCAATCTTGCCCATGCCGAAGTTCTTGAAACTCTTCATCTTCTCAGCATACTCGTCATTCTCAGTTGTTACCATTCCGCCTTCTCCGGTGGTCAGCACCTTTCTGGGGTGAAAACTGAAGCAAGTGATGTCGGCCATGGCCCCTGTCTTGGCTCCCCGACACTCGGAACCGAGACTGCACGCAGCATCTTCTATGATCAGAAGGCCAAAGTCATCTTTCAGAGCGTCAAGCTCTTTCTTGTCTAATGGGTAGCCCCCCCACGAAACCGGTATTGTTGCCCGAGCCTTCTTCCCCATCGCCTTCCGGGTGTCGTTGATGTCGATGTTGTAGCTAGAGAGATCGCAGTCAACCAAAACAGGCTTCGCGCCCACTGCTATCACAGCGTCAGCCGTTGCGGGGTGCGTGAAGTCTGGAATCAGGACTTTGTCGTCATGTCCTATCCCCATCGCCCTCAGTGCGATCTCCATTGCGGTTGTGCAGGAGGTCGCGGCGATGGCGTGCTTTGCCCCGACGAATCTTGAGACAAGTTCTTCAAACCTCTTTGTCATGGGTCCTTCGCTGAGCCAACCTGACTTCAGGACCTCGGCAACCAGTCGTTCCTCTTCTGTGCCGACCATGGGTTCTATCAGTCGAATGCGTCTACTCATGTTCACAAACATCCTAGTGGACTTGCAGATTTCTTCGAGCGGAAAGTTCGGTTCCTAGACGAAGTTAACTCTTATAAAGCCAGTCTCTTTCGCTACGAGCCCTAACGGCGTGGTGTTCGCTTGACATGATGAGAATGCCAGATTTCGCGCTTGATGATTATCGGACACTGATCAGCGGCTTTCAGCAAGCCGGCTACGATATTCGAAAAGTGAGCGCCATGTCTGACTTGTCGTTGAGCCGAGTCCTGTTCCTTAGGCACGACATAGACTTTCACCTGTACGGAGTCAATGCGATAGCTGAAATAGAGAAAGACTTGGGGTGCCGCGCGACTTACTACGTGCTGCTCACTGGCTACTACAATGCATTCTGTTCCGAGAATGCGCAGATCTTGAGGGACCTCGTCGGCATGGGGCACGAGATCGGTCTTCACTATGATCTCGGATGCTACCCGAAGGATGTTGAACAATCACTCGCTCGACTGAGAAGGGATACGAGCATCCTCAGCGACGTGATCGGACAGCCGGTCCGCACGATCAGCACACACGAACCCTTCACGTTTCCAGACCCGTTTCTGACTTTGGACGGCTACCTACACCCACAAGATCCTCGGTTGCAGGACGGCTTGACCTTTGCCAGTGACAGCTGTCGAATGTGGCGAGACGAGACCTTGCTGCGATGTTTCGGAAGCGATCCGCCAAACCGGGTTCTGTTAACCACACACCCTGAACTCTGGCTAGATGGCTCGGTCGATGATCGCTCCGACTATCTGATGAAAGTGGTGCTCTCTAATGCAACGCGTCAGCTCAGGGACTATCTTGAGAAACGCGGCCCGATTTGGGAGAGACACCGCCCTGACCCGAGGAAAGGTCGAAAGCTCAACGAGACCTAGGAATGACGACGGACTGTTCGGATCCTACGACCTGAGAGCATTCTGGCTTACGGCCGCATGGATGCACGGATCGTTCGCCCTGCACAGCGATCAGAGCGACTGGCCTCAGCAGCTGGAGCTCTCATCGATCACGATGAACAAGTCTTTTCTATGAACCGCATCAGTGAGCTGTCAGCCATGAGAAAACCTCTCTCGAGAGACTACGCTCTGTTGGTCGTCGTGACCATTTTCGCCGTGGTCATCAAAGCATTCGACCCAGTGCGTTCCCCAGTGGTAGGCGCCCTGGATCCTTGGGGATGGACCGACACCACCCGTCAGTTTCTAGCCACAGGGCAACTGAGCTCCCTATTCACTGGCGCCGGGTATCCGCCGACATTCATGTACACCGTGGCAGCCATAGCCTCGTTTGGCGTGGACCCATACGAAGTCATTCGCTACATTCCGATAGCTGCAGCGTTCATCGTTGTACCGATCTACTTGCTGACGCTCGACATATTCGATTCGCACGCGGTCGCTGCACTGACCGCACTTCTCACAGTAACGGCGCGTTACCACTTCATGAGAACATCCATCGGGATCCCAGAGGGTCTAAGCTACTTCTTCCTAGTCTTGACGCTGTTTCTCATTCTGCGGAGCCTCAAGAGCGGCAAGTGGATCTACAGAGCGACAGCAGCCACGTCCATGACGATCGCAGTCTTGTACTATCATTTCACGCTGATCATCCTGATCCCTTTCTTTTGCGCACTACCGTTCCTCCTCAAAGCAGACAAGAGAACCGTGACCGTGAAGATCTTGGGAAGCATTGTGATCCCGTCTGCGCTCGCCGCGGGAGCGCTCTGGTACTTCCAAGTCGTGGGACAGATCGTTGCGTTCTATTTCGGAACGAGCATCCGCACGTATCAGGTTCCAACCTTTGAGCGTTCCCTGACGGGTTTCCTTCAGGTTCTTGCATACTCGATCGGGAAGACCGGTGCAATCGCCCTGTCGAATCTCGGCTACATGATGGCAGCTCTTGGACTCCTAGGGTTCGCTTGCGTTGTATTCTTCAGAGCCAAGCAGAACAAGCGCTTGGAGACCAGTTTCCTGGTGACATATCTGCTCGTGCTAGCTTTCCTGACGGTCTTCCTTTGGACAGCATACAGCCTCGGATTGGCCGGTGCTGGAGACAGCAGCGTCTACATGTTCAGCTGGCTGACGATGCCAGTCGCCGCATTCGCAAGCTACGGCATTATGGTCGTCTCGGGGACTCTATGGAGGAACATCAAAGGAGCATCTAGGATTTCGCTAGGCAAGCGTCAGATCAGAGCGATCGCAGTAGCGATCGTGATCTTGGTGTGCTTGATCAACCTGAGCGCCGTCAACTACTACAAAGCTTGGGATGGAAACGGTCTCGGGGTTCTGAAAAACCACTACTACTACAAGTGCATGACTGACGAAGAGTACTACGCCTTGGCATACATTAGAGACAATACTGCCAGTGACTCGATGGTCTTGACTGTTGGAGTCGACTCCTCGATACTGACTCACCATGCAACGGTGAGTCAGAGAACGATGATCAGCGTGACCAACGTAACAGTCGAGGCCGGAAATCTGATTGCTGATCTGCTGATAGTCTATCCTGAGGCTGACACGCCGTCTCGACGCGTTTCGGGAGTGAAGATTACGCTGAACGGAGGGGACGGAGGAGGCCTCTACTTCATAGAGGGTATTCGCAAGGTGAGCGTGGACGTGGCTAGAAAAGACGGGTCTCCTCCACTTGGCAAGACGTTGATGGAAACCGTCCTGATGAACGAGATCCTGAGTTCAGCCGAATACGGATACGTGTATCACAACGAGCAGGTTACAGTACTACTGTTGTCACATGCAGTCATCGAGATACCTGTCACAACATAGATCGCTCGTGGGTAGGAGTAGGGCTGCTGCTGGATACGCAAGCTATTTGAAGTGAAGCGACACCCATCCCGCGTCTCGCCGGCCCTTCCGGAGAAGGATCGCAACGGGGGTAAGCACTTTGAACATATGCATCGTCAACGGCTTCTTTCCTCCTCATGTGAGCGGAAGCGCCAGGCTCGCATTTCTACTTTCGGAGGAACTTGCAGAGAGAGGGCACAAGGTCGTCGTAATAACGTCTCGAATAGGCGGAACCCCTGAGACGGAAAAGCGTGGGGCGATGACGATTTATCGTCTCCGCTCGCTGAAGTATCCAAAGATCGAGCTACTTCACAATGCGGATCTCTACTGGAACCTGCTCCCGCAGAATCTCGGCAGGATCGTTGGCATACTTCGCCGACATAGGATAGATGTGGTTCAGGCTTTCGGGCAATTCCAAGACCTAACTCTGGTGGCAGTCGCAGCATGCAAGGTGCTGAGCATTCCCGTGGCGTTGTCCATTCACGTCAGAATGGAGCATCCCAGATCACTGTACAACAGCATCTTCGTATTCGGTGACAAGGTCCTGGTCAGGCATCTCGTGGCTCAGAGAGTCAAAGCCGTAGTGGCGTTGGACAAGCAGATGAGGGACTACATCATCGAGCGGTATGATGTGGCGAACGGCACTGTCAGCTTCATCCCCACGGCAGTCGATGTGGCACGCTTCGAAAAGTGCGAACGACAAACTATCAGAAAGATGTATGACCTAGATGGCGAGCATCCTGTCATCTTATCGCTGGGCACGATATCGAACTACCGCAGTCCGATCAGCCTGATAAGAGCCTTGCCGGGCGTGCTGGAGAGGTTCCCGGAGTCGAAGCTTCTCCTAGTAGGAGCTGTCCACAGCACGAAACCAGCCCGCTTGGTCAAGGAGCTGGGCCTAGAGAAGTCGGTCGTCTTCACTGGAAGGGTGGACTACAGCATGATCCCATCCTATCTGGGAGCTTGCGATGTGGAGGGACATGATCTCGAGTCAGGAATGGGAGTCGGACTTGCCAGCCTCGAAGCCATGGCAGCAGGTAAAGCAGTCCTCTCCTCCGCGCGTGAAGACAATTTCATTGATCTCAAGCTTGAGAATTGGAAGAACATGGTGCTCGTGAGGCCCGGCAACGTCAAGGACATTTCCAGTGCATTGATCAGGCTGCTTTCGGACGGGAAGCTGAGAGAGAGTATCGGTATGAACGCTCGTGCCTTCGTGAGAGAGCACTTCTCGCTAGAGACAGTATGTCGCAGCTATGAGGGCCTATACAAAGAGATCACAGGTTCGCAAGTGCGATAAGTCGATAACGCACTCCTCACGCTCTCTTTGACGCTCGAACGCTGAACCCAGATTCTTGGGCATTGAACCACACAATCTCGAGGCCTTCCTTACTGCACCAGTCTCTGATTTCTTCTTCCGTGAACCTGTATGCGTGCTCTGGCACGAACCAGTCGAAATTGACGAGTCTATTCTCCTCAAAAGGCAATTCATCATTCCAGAAGCACTTCAGGAAGTTCCAATAGATGAATCTCTGAACGTCTATCCTACCCTTCCCAATGTCCAGTTCAGGAATGTCGACGGGGATCTCGACGTCTGCTCGCAAATTGGAGAGCGCTCTTCCAAGCTGCGTGATCCTATCGGCAAGTTCCCACTGCTTGTCTGCAGGCAGTCTCTGCATGATTGTTCTGAGATAGTCGTCTGTGAATTCCCTGGCAGCGCCTTTCTTCCTGTAGACGTAGAACGCGATCTCGCCTCCGTCCTTCAGAACGTTGCAGCACTTGTGGAAGGCTTCGCGTGGATTGGGAGTGTGGTGTAGGACTCCTTCACTGAAGATGAAATCAAAAGAGTTCTCCCTGAACGGCATTGCGAGAATGTCGCCTTGTATGATGAAGGCGTTCGGTATGCTGGAGACGTTCTTCAATGCGTTTACGGCACAGTCGGAGAACTCGATTCCTATCACAGTGGCACTCCCCACAGACCTGGCGAAGTTGATTACTTCTCTTCCGAGTCCCGTGCCAGCGTCCAGAATCAACCTCTTGTCGGCCATTGCCTGCTTGAATCTTGACTCATCGTGCCATCCGTATTTCTGCAGGACCCAATGCCGCATGAAGGCCTTGTAGGGAGAAGAATCGTCTATCCCCATGGTATCCTTTGATGTCCATTTCTCGCCGAAGGCCTGCTGAACCTGCACGCTCTCCGCTCTGTCAGACGATCCGATGTGCAACCCGAGACGCTTGGCGGCGAGTCTGCCATGGTACGATTGCACGAAAGCGGAGTAGTCTCCCCTGAGTTGACCGACGAGCATCCTTGGGAGTCCACCTTCGATTGGGTACCAGTGACCCTTCTTGCAGAAGAAAACGCCGTCTTTGCGCTCGAGAGAAAAGACATCATGTTCGAGCTTGGCGCCACAGGCAGGGCAGATCAGTATCTCGATCAAATCATTAGGAAACAGACCCATGGTGGAGCATCTTCAGGAACTGCCCGTGTGTTCGTCTCGTCTTCCAATAACCTATTAACTCTTCGCGCTGCTGGCGTCGAATCTCAGATTGGCGTTGTGCCAGCAATCGACTTCCAAAGCAAGTCGGACCAGATTGTCCCTTTCGAGAGTCCCACGACCTTGTCGACATGGAAAGGCTCTTGGATATTATAGTCTCTCACGAGCCTCGGTCTTTCTGATGCAGGCGGGCATGTGTGGCGATCAGCTCATGCACTTGGCGAAGTACAGAGTCGTTATCTTGTGGAATGGCTAGTGGTTGGATACAACGCATTGAATGGTGTGATGCAAACGAATGCGTGATCGGGAGCAACTCCACGACGTTCTCGTCGAAGGGAGGTTTGACAGAAGACGAGTGACCGTCCGACATTTCCCCAAAGGCGTCTCCCTGTCCAAGGAAGAGGAACGGTACATACAGAAGCAGTGGGAACAGTTCGTTAAGGCCCAGATTGCCTCCCATTCAGAGTCGACGCCTCGCCCATACTCGGGAAAGCTGTTCCGCCTCTTGGACTTCAGAGTCTCAGATTCGACGCTTCAGATGTCGCTTGGGGATGTCTCTTTTGACGAGTATGTGGTCTCAAAGACGGCAGAATTCGTCAAGAGATTCGGTGACATCAAAGCAGTTCCGGTTGCCGTCGTTGCGGTCGTCACGACATCAGATGACTGCTTAGTGCTGGGAGAGGGCAGGGTCGGCACCGAGCAAATCGGGATGCCCGCCGGGTGCATGGAAAGAGAAGACCCGATCACACACGAAGAACTGTCCCCCCACCCTTTTGACCAGATGGAAAGAGAGCTGACGGAGGAGACTGGAGTTCATGCTGAGGACATCCAGGCCATGACCTGTCTAGGTATACTAGGTCACGTTGAACCGTACGTCGTATTTGATGCCAAACTCCGCATCACATTCAGGGCCCTTGTCCACGAACGCACTCCACGGAACTCGGAATTCAGACACTTCTTCTCGATCGAAAGTGACCCAGATTCCCTGCGAAGTTGCGTCTTGGATAAGGAAGGCATCATCGCCATGCACTGCCTTTCCTCCCTACTGCTTTGGGGGAAGTACAAATTCGAGGGGAGCTGGTTCGAAGCACTCGTGGCTCAGCTCGGATCGCTCAGGCGATAATGTAGATCCACTTGATTGACCGCAATCGACGCTGCGCGGTCGAAAATCGGGAGGATAGGATTGACAAGAAACCCTTCCTTGGGAAAACTTGAGTGCGCTACTGCCTGCGGAATCTATATCATCATAGGGACGTAGAGTGTTGCAGGAGTCGGCGGCTGAACTGGGTTGAGCCTGAAGGGAAAGTCTGTGCTTGTAACGGGCGGAGCAGGTTTCATCGGCAGTCATCTGGTGGACAGGATCATTCGAGAGGAACCAGAGAACCTAGTAGTGGTGGACAACTTCTTCCTAGGAAAGGAATCGAACCTGAAAGATGCGAAAAGATACCGCCCGAATCCCAAGATCTACAATCATGACGCGTCGGACTGCGAGATGATGCGCAAGGTATTCGACGATGAGAGTGTGGAAGTAGTCTTCAACCTCGCGGTCGTGCCATTGCCGGTCTCTCTTTCGAAGCCCAGATGGGCCTTTGAACAGAACGTCGGCATCACTGCCACCATGTGCGAGCTGGCTAGGGAGGATTGCTACAAGACGCTCATACATTTCTCTTCTTCAGAGGCGTATGGCAGCTCCGAGTACGCGCCTATGGACGAGAAGCATCCCAGTCACTGCACGACGACCTATGCGGCAAGTAAGGCGGCGTCGGACCAGCTAGTATTCGCGTATTGCACGAACTTCGGTATCGATGCTTCTATTGTAAGGCCCTTCAACAACTATGGACCGCGACAGAACGAGGGAAGCTACGCAGGTATCATACCTCTGACAATCAAGAGAATACTGGCGGGTGAGTCGCCGGTAGTCTACGGCGACGGCAAACAGACAAGAGACTATCTGTTCGTGACAGACACGGCAGATGCTGCCGTAAGAGTATACGAGTGTAAGAGTACAAGGAACAAGTTGCTGAACATTGCTAGTGGAGAAGAGACACCCATAGAGTACTTGGTAAGAACCATCGCCGAACTGATGAACTGTCACAGAGGCATCAAGTATGAGAAGGAGCGACCAGGAGACGTCAGGAGGCACATCGCAAACACATTCTTGGCCGAGGACATGCTGGGCTTCAGACCAACGTTGGACATGAAAGCAGGTCTCAAGATAACCATCGAATGGTACAAGAAGGAACTGGGCACGAAGGTCTAAGAGATGGTCTGGCCGACTGCTGAAGCCCGCAATGCCAAGTTTCGCCGTTGAGCCGACAGTGCACATGGGATTTCTTGGCGTTGGATGGAAGGCTCGACCGAGAAGACCCAGACTGACCATCACTCGCGGTACCATGGTTTATCTGTCACGCGGACTCACGAGGGACGGGGCACCTAGTCAGTGAGGATGCGAAGCATCATGAGCTGGAAATGGATCTTTCGAGCCTGGTACTATTTCAGGCTGGGGTATTCGACCTATCTCACATTCCTTCTCGGATACGTGTCGACGCTCGTTACAGTCTACTATCTTGCGATCAGGAACATCCCACCCTTGCTTGACGTCTTTCCTCGTTTCGCAGAATTCGCAATACTTGCAACGATTGTCGGCGGACCATTGGCTGTGGTCATCGGATGGGTGCACTTGAAGCGCAGCAGGCTCTATAGTAGTGAAGCGGATATATCCGTAGAATCAAGTCCCTACACATACAAGCTGCCCCCCGGGTACATGAAGGAAGCTTGGGCACCCGTATTGCTGGTACAGCTCAGGTTCCTCCGCAGACTCTCCGAAGCGAAGGGGCTGCTGACAGACTCTGAGAAGGCCGAAGTGGATGAGCTGGAAAGGAAAATGACCACGCTCCTGAAAGGCGGCTACGTAGGGTCGCCGCGAAGAGAAGTGAATTTCTGACTACATGCTTGCGCGGTCACCAGTGGACGCAGAAGGAACCACTTCAACGCAAGCTTGCTCTAGGCTGAGTTCGTTCTCGGGTCTTCATTGGGGTCGGGCAGTCTCCTTCCCGGGGACCCATCCAAATCAGAAAGCCCATTGACGCGAACAGGCAGAATGCGTTGAAGAAACCCTCGCCCAGCTGGTAGGTCTACGAATCATAGGGTCCAAAATCCATCTCTTCCAAGTGAAAGAGTTTTGTGCCTTGGCAGAGCAGAGCTTCTGAGAACTTGTCATGAAAGGCTCTTATTTCCAATAGGTCGGAAAACGAATCAAAGAATTTCCTGATTCTCTTCATCTTCTGGGGAGCGTACTGTGTTGCGTCTCTGCATGTTATGTCGTCAAAGCCGGCCGTGTAGAAAGCCCAGATCAGGGACTCGGTGGTGAAGCCATTGCGGTGAGTCGGTTCCATGTATCTCAGTCTGAGGTTGAAAGGGTTCTCCATGTTGGGCACTGTAGCGAATAGCCTGCCGCCGATCTTCAGTGATCTCTGAATCATCTTCAGCAGATCTAGAGCCTTGTCTGGGACAATATGCTCCAGGACGAAGTTCATGAATACGTAATCGTATTGTTGGTCCCTATCGGGCAATATTCCGGCGGCGTCTCCGCTGATGAAATTGCCCTTGAGCCCAGGATCGTTCTTTAGCAACTCAATCTTCTTCGGGTCCAAATCGACAGCACAGGGGACGACACCTTTCTCGTTCAGGTACTTCACGAAGGCACCATAGTGGCAGCCGATCTCTAGAACCCTGTGTTCCTTCGACAGACTCAGCTCAGCGTAGAGAGAGTTGTAGTGGTCTTTGGTCGAATTCCGAAAGTCCCGCATTCCCTCTGCAGTCTTCAGGTCAAACCGGATCGGGATGCCATTCTCTTTCAAATACTCTCTGTAGGTTCTCCTTCGAGCTCGCATGCTGCGGCCCCAGTTTTGCCGTACGGAGTGAGGCCCTATTTCATTCTTCTGATGTCCGGCGTGCGAATCAAGCGGTCCCCCTTGTGGACCAGTCAGTGCTCTTGGCATCAGGAACTTCCGGACAGAGCCGCCGTAGGTTAGTCCATGTCCGGGGTTCCACGCTGCCATGGTCCAGCAGGCAATTGAGCACAGTGTCCTCCCGAATCCCCCCTTTTTGGGCGTGGAAACGAGAAAACACGCAGGTGGAACGTGGCTTGCGTGTTGTCCCCCGAAAGATGCCTGCGCTAGGCTATCCTGCCGCGATCTGCCACAGTGCCGCGCTATTGATCAGGATGCCACAGGCATGTTGAGCCCTGAGCCTATTCCATTCCCGATCGTCAATCGCCGCTTCTGCCTGGTGGAAGCGGCTCCACTTCGAAGGCTATCGTTCTCTCCACGACATCCGCGCGAGCAATAGCCTCTGCTCGATCCTTTCCGGCGACAACCGCGTAGCCTGACCGTTCGAGGCTATTGACCAGTTCTCCGATACGATCCCCGGGCTTGCGTGTCACTCCTACGTCTACAACTCCGGGCAGTGTCTTGGCTTTCTCCACTCCTGAAATCGAGCGCACAATTCCTGGTGGCGGAGTAAAGAATCGGTACACACAACCACGTCGAGACCTGATCCGCAAATCCGGCTCTTCGTCTACTAGGATCCTAGTCAGCTCTCTCACCATGTTGATACCGCTGCTTTCCCGCACGATGTCCGAGAAGATGTGCCCGCCTCCTGGTCTTGCGGCCATTTCGACTAGACGCGGACCATCCGCTGTGACGATCACTTCTGTGTGTGAAGCTCCTGTCCGAATGTCTAGAGCCTCGTTCGCTTGAACGACGAGATCAGCGACTTGCTTCGATATTCCCTCAGGGAAAAGTGCTGGATAGTTCAGACTAGTAGCCACTCGATAGCGAAGTCGTGGTTTGTGCTTGTCCGACATCGCCAGGATCTGCGTACGGCCACCGTACGACAGGGCTTCGATGGTCATCTCGGTGCCGTCAAGAAACTGCTCAACAATGATATTGTCCTGGCGGGCAAACGAAAGCGCAAAGGAGTATGCCCACTTCATCTGATCGTCAGATTGAACCACAGATACTCCACGGCCACCACTGGAGCCAGTTGGCTTCACGACAAGAGGAAATGACAGCAAGTCGGCTGCGGCAAGGGCCTCTTCGAGCGAGTGAACTATCTGATAGTGCGGGATGGCGAGTCCAGCCTGACGCCAACAATCTCGCATGACTCCTTTGTCGGTGGCGGCCTTTGCGGCCTCCACGCTCACCCCTGGTAGCCCCAGCGCCTCCGAGACGAAGGCCGCAGTCGGCACTCCGACGTCGTTGATCGCCATGATGCCGTCGACCTGGTGGCGCTGTGCTACCTCCAATATGCGTTTCTTGTCAGCAATGTCGACAACTTCAATATCATCGACGGTTCGAAAACCGGGTGCATCGGGGTCGCGATCGGTGGCGATCACTTGGTAGCCTAGTTGCTTCATCTGTGGAAACACACGACAATTGTAGTATCCAGCGGAAAGGGCGAGGACCTTTTTTCTTCTCATCATTCGAAACGGACTCCCAGTGCTTTCATTTTGGCATCTAGGTCAAGGATTGACAAAGTCGTTTCACCATTCTCCAATTCCCTGAACCAGTTCTTCTCTTGCTCGAGGTACTCGTGAGCGATCTTGACGACTGTCGCCGCCGATTCCTGCGGTACTACTACCACACCATCATCGTCTCCCACGATGATGTCGCCGGGTGCTACCCGTACACCGCCGCACTGAATGGGTACATTGATGCTGTCACCCCAACCTTTGTGTGGCCCCAGTGGGCTGATGCCAGCACAGAACACCGGAAACCCCGATTCGCGGACTTGATCGCTATCGCGGACGGATCCGTCAATCACGACACCAGCCAGTCTGCGAATCTGACATGCACGCGTCTGCAGGTATCCCCAGACCGAAGTGTCAACGTGTGCATGCGCGTCAAACACGATAACGTCGCCGGCTTGTGCGACGTAGATGGCCTTGTGACTCATCAGATTACAACCTACCATTGCTTGTACGGTCACAGCTGGGCCGACGCACCTCACGCCTGGGCGCAGTGCCTTGATGGCCGCACGCATTCCGTTTGATCGATTCATTGCGTCCGAAATGATGCTCGTCGGTATCGACCGGAAACAAGCAATGATCTCTGTACCAGGCCGCGCAATCCTTTCACGTACTATGCCCCCCATAATGCACATCTCCAGCTAGGTCAACATGGCACGCCGACGGTTAATCTCTCCCTCGACCGTCTCTATTCGCTCCCTGAAGACAGTGTCGTGGTAGAGCACGTGACCTTTGCCATCAGCGATGCCAACCACGCGGGAGGGGTTTGTCACCGAGTCCACTACGACATCTCCCATCTGTCCGACAAGGCCGCCGGCAACAACAGGCACACCGGCGATCTCGCTTCGCCCCAGCAGTTCGTTCGTGATCTGCGCTGCCCCAAGCAAGCTGGCAAGCTCGCCCGCCAGGGCGGCGCGCATGTCCGGCCGCACGATGCGCACCCCGTGCCTCACGCCCCAAGCGATTGCCTCCGGCACAACGGAGCCAATGCTGCCATCGAAGACTACCGAGTCAGGTGGTAGCAGTCGCAACATATCCGCAGTCACCACAGGTCCCTCTTCATGAAACGCAACAAGGACTTGCGCTTGCCTAAGGGCCTGCACAACATCAGTTTCAATCCGCAAAGCGTCTTTCCGCCCCAAGATCTGCGCTATGGGCTGAGTTGCGGCGACGAGATGATCCTGGGTTCTTCCGGTCAACGTGACCATTGCTCCTTGCTCAACCAAATGCAGCGCCGTCCTCAGGGCTTGAGGTGTTGACCCTATGATTGTCACGTATAGATTCCCCACGTCAGCCTTTAGAGATCCAATCTCGTGCACCACGCTGCGCACCCAAACATCGGTATCGCTGTATCCCAAAGTCTTGCTATGCCGTGATAACGAGCGTGATTGACTCGGAAGGCTGCTTCTCAAGAAGGGTCGAGCATCGGAGTCAACCAAGAAAACGTCAACCACCCCATCGGCGGCTCCGACTACTGTGGCGAGCTGGTCAAGACTGTCAACTTGGACGTTGCCGATGACATAGTTGAATTCTTCCTGCACAAAGCGCGACACACTCGCATGCCCGGTCTGCTTCAATGCTGCCACAATATTGAGCACGCTCGATTTACGTGTCTTCTTTGCCGTTGCTCGCATGTCCATGGCCAGTTTGCGTGTATCTTCGCTTAGGGACAATGAGGGATCGTCTTCTGTGTGGGGGAATGTCAAGCGAGGCAGAGATATCGCATGCAGGCGCGGAGTGGCGATCTGTTGTCCTTGCAACCGCCGCGCCACTCGTTCCACTAGTTCGTCTGGGGCATAGGTCTGGTCCACCTCACAAACACCTACAATGAGGTCTCGCGCATCCACTTGGTACAGGTCTGCATACTTCAGGATAGTCTGCAGATAACTGGAATGAAATCGGGCGTAGCCGGAGGTGATGTTGATGGAGTCCCAGCCTCGTTCTTGGACGATAGGCTTGATGATGCGTTCGCCGATGTCCATTAGTTGTGTCAGGTTGATGCCGAGATCGATCCCGCGTTTCCTGAGCACCGTCACCAGCACTTCAGTCACCGGGTTGCCTCCACCTCGTCCCATACCTTGCAGTGTACTGTCTATGCGCACGGCACCGCAGTCAATGGCCGTGAGCACGTTGGCGATCCCCAAGGACAGGTTGTCATGGCAGTGCAATCCCAGCGGGACGTGCACCGTGTCTCGGAGCGCCATCATATACGCGCGTATGTCTTCTGGCATCATTCCCCCGGCCGAATCGACCAAGCAGATCAGATCGGCACCATACTTCTCCGATACCGCTGCTTGCAGTGCCAGTTCCTTTGGGGGCAATACGTAGGATTTCATCAAGTTGGCGGAAACGAACATGCCCAATTCCTTGGCATGCTGAATGTATTCCTGAGACTGCTGCACTTCCGTTGCATTCGTCCCAATACGCACAAAATCCATCTCATAGCGCGCTGCCATCTCTAGGTCTTCGTGACGGCCGATGCCTGGGATGAAGAACATCCCCCACTTGGCTCGTTTGAGTGTGCTTGAGGCAGCCTGCATGTATGCCTCATCTGTCGCAGCGGCTACACCCTTGCCACATCTTGAAGCGTTGAGGCCGACGCCGTGGCCGACTTCAATCAAGTCGAACCCCACGTTCTCCAGGGCAGCGGCGATGATCGCTGTATCTCTGGCTGTGAATTGGAAGTCAATAACGTAGCTGCCGTCGCGCAGTGTACACTCGAGGATCTTAGGATGCCTCGTCGTCATTGCTGTGCCCCCTCGCGCCCTCTTTCCTTCTCAAACTGTCTCAACCCATGTGGCTGGAGATCCGATGAGCATAATACAACGACAACGCAGACTCATAAGGCATACAATTGTGCCTCAGCGATGCGTCTTCCGCGATCGTTGCCTGCGCTGTCCAAAGTTGGTCAGGGAACAAACCTCTTGCGTTTTGACTGCGTTCCCACCTCACCCAGTGGTCCGGAACTTGTGGGCGCCAACTTGGTCTCGTTGGACTCTACCCACGCAGCCGGCGTATCCACACGTCACAGCTCAAGGATTTCGGCGAGGTTAGCCCCCAGTATGCGAACATGTTTGTCCGATGGCAAGTCGCCGGCCAGGAATCTGAAATCCTCCAGCGCCTGTCCCGGCGAGACTTCAGGAAAGTCCGAACCAAAGACTATTCGTTGCTCAAATGTGCTGCACAGGTAGGAAATATCCAGAGCTGCTGAGCTCTTTTGGTACCGATGTAGCGTAAAGGAGATGTCAAGAAAGGCATTCCGGCAGTCTCTAATGGCTTCGGCTAGATGCAGGATATCTGACCCTCCGCCGTGTAGCAATACAAAGGTGAGCTGCGGAAAACGCCCTACTAACTCCTGCAATGTGTCGACTGGCGGTTTCCGCAACACTCCTCCCCTGTACCGCAATTGCGTGCATAGCCAAATTGGCAGCGGTCGACTCCATGATGCAATCTCTTGTAGCAAGGAAAGACAACGTGGGTCCAAGGGGTCATAGTGATTGAGACGTGGGTGCAGCTTGAGGACCTTGAAAGGGCCATTCTGAAGCGTGGCTCGCGTTGCACTTCGCATTTCTTCGAGGCTTGAGTAGTTGATTGGATTGAGAGAGGCCCCAGGGATCAACCGATCAGGATGACGTTGGCACACTTGTGCTACGAACTCGTTGTGAATGTGGTCGGCCAATGCAACGACCACAGCCCTTTCGACCCCGTACATATCCATCTCTCGGAGCAGGCGTGATTCGCTGGCATCGTGGTGCGTGGAAAACCAGCGACCCTCTGGAGTTATGTGGGTCAAAGTATCGAGAACTGGTACCTTTGTCATATAGACCCTATCTCATAATCCAGTCGATCAGCCGTTTAAGTCCTGTTTCGATCTCATGCTCTGACACTGCGATGGTCATACGCAAGAAACCTTCGCCGCATCTTCCGTACGCTACACCCGGAACCATCGAGACCAGTGCCTCATCGAGCAAACGATTTGCCAACGTCACCGATGGTTGGCCCAAGGAGCGCATGTCAAGGAACAGATAGAAGGCTCCTTGTGGGCAGATCGCACTTGTCCCCCCGGGGGCACTGTCCAGCAGTCTGAGTGCCAAGTCACGTCGAAGCTCGTATCGTCGGCCCATCTCGCGACTGGCTTCCGATGCATCCTTGTCGGTCAGTGCACATAGGGCTGCTTTCTGCACAAAGGGGGCCACATTCGTGATCGAGTTCTGACCGGCCTTGAGCGCCTGGTCTATTACCCGCGCGGGTGCTGCAAGATAGCCAATCCGCCAACCTGTCATCGCATAGGTTTTAGAGAAGCTGTTGACTAGCAGGGTTCGGTCTCTGGCATCAGGCAACGAAGCAACAGACACATGCCTACGCCTGTCGAACAGAATGGCCTCGTAGACTTCATCGGAAATGATATACAGATTGTGACGAAGCGCGAATTGGACAAGTGCTGCGAGATATTCCTCTGATGCTACGGAGCCAGTGGGATTGTTCGGCGAATTCAGCAGCAGAGCAACTGTCTTGGGAGATGCAGCGCTTTCCCAATCACTGATTCGCGGCCAGAACCCGTCTTCTGCCCGAGATCGGACGCGTTTTACAGCGGCGCCTAACATGCTGGCGATGTTCACATGTGTCATCCAGTTTGGGTCGGGAATGAGTATCTCATCGCCGGGATTGAGTATCCCCTGCAACGCACAGTAGTACGCATGCACCGCGCCGTGTGTCACCAGTATTTCACTCGCGGGATCGTACTCGACTTGATTGTAGGTTCCGAGCTTCTGAGCAATAGCTTCGCGCAGTTCCGGCAGCCCGCGACTCGCGACGTAGTGAGTCCAGCCCTCTTGCATGGCCCGACATGCGGCTTCGACTATCGGTGATGGGGTCTTGAAGTCGGGATCGCCAGTCTGCAGAGCAATGACATTCTTCCCTTCAGCGGACAGACGCCGGACTTTGTCGGCCAAGGCTACTGTGGCGGATTGGGGAAGAGACTGAAGCCGCTGGTTGACCCTCACTAAGTACCTCGCCTCCCTACTCCAGCAAGCCACTACGCGCCGTCCGAGCCCTTATGTTTTGGGCTCGTTTCACTCAGGATGATCTTGGATTTCCGGTCAAGAAGACGAGTTTGTGGAAAGGCAGCCACAGCGGTTCCCAGGTCTGGAATACAGACTTCCGGAGATCCTGCGAAAAACGTGGAATGGGCGTCGAGTTGATTCACGAGCCACGATATCGTTGGGGATTTGGGATTTCCGGAATTCGGTCCAACACTCCGGCGTCGAACATTAGCCCTGCAAAAGGAGCCGAGATACCTGCCTTGCACATTAGGCCTTCTAGTCTCGATTGGGCTCCGTCAACTTAAGCAAGTCCCGAGTCTTCCAGATGTGTCAATCGGGAAGGTGTCTGGTCTACTCAAATATGGCGGAACGAGCTTCTCAGCTCAATATAGGAAGGAATCGCGCTCATTCACGACGCTGCAGAAATGAGAGGACGACGACCAACAGTTCTTCAGAAACAGGCTAAGCTAACAAGACCCTCGTTTGTATCGAAATCTATATCTGTGTCCCAAAAGCGTCGCAACCAAAACCCGTTCAGGAGTAAGGAGAATGAGGTCCGACACGACCGGCGTCAAGTCCACTCTTCACAAGCATATGAACGAGAGCTGGCCGGGGGCATAGGAGAGTCGTGCAAGTCTGTTCAAGGTGCATATATGACGAGTCCATTCCGAGCATTTCATTTGATTCCGAGGGAGTGTGCAACTACTGCAGAACGCACGAACAACTGGACATCGAGTACCCGACGGGAACCCGGGGGGAGGGGAAACTCAATGATCTGGCCGAGCGGATCAGGCGGGAAGGGAGAGGAAAGGAATTCGACTGCGTTGTGGGGGTCAGTGGCGGATGCGATTCATCCTATTTGCTGTGGTTGGCCAAGGAGAAGCTGGGTCTCAGGCCCCTGGCAGTGCATTTCGACAATACGTGGGACTCGAAGATCGCTGTGGAGAACCTCCATAGGATGCTGAAGGCGCTCGACATCCCACTCTACACCTATGTGATGGACAACGACGAGTTCAACGACTTGGCACGGGCGTTTCTCAAAGCATCAGTCCCAGAAACCGATGCCATATCCGACATCGGGCTCGTGACCACATGGTATAAGGCTGCGGAGAAATACAAGGTGAAGTACATCCTGATGGCTCACTCCTTCAGGACTGAGGGGATGCCTCCCATTGGGTGGGTCTACTTTGACGCCAAGTACATCGACACGATACACAAACACTTCGGCGCCGTGCGAATGAAGCATTTTCCCAATCTTTGGTTATCGAGCTGGATCAAGTGGATGCTTAAGGGAATAAAGCAGTATAGGCCGCTTTGGTATGTCGACTACGTCAAATCGGATGTCATGAGTTTCCTGAAGGCCGAATTCGGATGGCAATGGTATGGCCAACATCATGCGGAGAACATCTACACAGCATTCTGCAACTACTATCTGCTCCCGAAGAAATTCGGCATGGATCTCAGATTTGTGGAGTTGTCAGCTCTGGTCAGATCGGGCCAGATGTCAAGAGAAGACGCCCTAAGGAAGGTGAGTACACCCGCGCCGCTTGATGATGAAATAGTCGCGGAGGCGAAGAAACGTCTCGGTCTGACGGATGAGGAGTTGCAACGGATCCTTGAGCTGCCAAGAAAGACACATCAGGACTACACAACCTATCATCGAACCTTCCGGTACTTGAGGCCGATATTCTGGTTGTTGTACAAGGCAGACAGAGTCCCCAAGGCCTTCTACATGAAGTACACTAGGTAATGACGACGGACATGATTACCATAGTCGATATCGGAACGGGAAACCTCGGATCAATTCTCAACATGCTGAGGAGAATCAAGGCGAGTGCCAAAGTCACGTCGAGTATCGCTGACATCGAATCGGCTGACAAGCTCATCCTGCCGGGGGTCGGAGCGTTCGACAATGCGATGAAGAATCTGGACAGGCTCGGGTTGATAGACGTTCTCAACAAGAGGGTCCAAGAGCACAGGGCACCAATACTTGGCATTTGCCTGGGCCTTCAGCTGTTCGCAAGGAGAAGCGAGGAGGGGATACTTCCGGGTCTTGGTTGGCTCAATGCCGAGGTTGTGAGGTTCAGATCAGATGGCCAAAGTGATGTGAGAATCCCCCACATGGGCTGGAACACGACGACGTTGGAGAAAGACGATCCCCTGTTCGCTGACATGAAGGACGAAACAAGATTCTACTTCGTGCATTCGTACCATCTTGTGTGCAGGGAACCAACTGATGTCCTGACAACCACTCAATACGGTCACGAATTCGTTTCCTCCGTGGCGAGGGACAACGTCAGGGGAGTCCAATTCCATCCGGAAAAGAGCCATCGGTTCGGAATGAAGCTGCTGGAGAACTTTGCAAGGCTGATCTGAGATGCTGAATGTCCGCGTCATGCCATGTTTGCTCTTGGATGGTTCGAAACTGGTGAAGACAGTGAAGTTCGACAATCCAAGTTATGTTGGAGATCCCGTCAATACCATCAGGATATTCAATGAGAAAGAAGTCGACGAATTGATACTTCTCGACATCTCAGCAACCGTCGAACAGAGGTCGCCTAATCTGAAGTTGTTGTCTGATATTGCCAGCGAATGCTTCATGCCAATGACATATGGAGGCGGGATCAACAATCTGGATGATATGAAAAGGGTCTTCGGTCTCGGCGTGGAGAAGATAGCAATCAACAGTCACGCATTTGAGAACCACGGCTTCATCAAGAAGGCTGCACACGTCTTCGGGAACCAGAGCATCGTGGCATCGATCGACGTGAAGAGGACGACTCTCGGCGGATACGAGGTGTTCATTCGTGGCGGGAAGGTCGGAACTGGTGCCGAAGCATTTGCGCACGCAAGAGCGATGGAAGAAATGGGAGTGGGGGAGATACTGCTAACTTCGATGGATCGTGACGGTACCATGGGCGGATACGATCTCGAGCTGATTAGAGGGGTATCAGATGCAGTCCGTGTTCCTCTTGTTGCGTGCGGTGGAGCAGGGAGTGTGGAAGACATGAGCCGGGCAGTTGCGGCCGGGGCATCAGCAGTCGCAGCTGGAAGCCTCGTTGTATATCAGGGAAGAAACCGAGGCGTGTTGATCAACTTCCCCACTCAAGAAGAACTCAGGGCCTTGGTCACAAGGGGCCAATAGTCATAGGACCGCTCCGCGCTGCCCACGCAGCGAAAAGCAAGCTTCTCCTGTGAGGAAGGCTTTCCAGTGCATCATCGAGGCCCGCATCCCGCGAGCACGTGACAGTGCAACCGAGTTCGGAGTGACCCTGAATCTCTTGTCGGGCAATTCGATGAGAGGTTCCAGAAGCCAGATTGCGTTCTGCTCGCAGCTCCGAAAGATCAGTCTGAACTCGACCTTCCCACTACAAGTGGAAGAAGCTTGAGGAAATCTTAACTAAGCCGCAGCTCATTTGGCTTGCCGTATTGGACTTGGACGAGACCAGATTCGGGATATCCGACAAGATGGCAAGTGGAGCGCTTGGATTCAGCGATCTGATTGACGCAGCAAGCAGCAACAGGGTCACCGTGTCGGGGTACCTAGTGCATGGCCAAGGGCTACCTGTCGAGAGCCCAAGGCACCAGGCTCGCTGACCACGTCGACTCCGCTGTCGAGTTTGTTGTTTACCCGTGATGGGATCGGGTTCGCCATGGGTGGTGACGCGCTGCATGGATGGCAGAAGTGCATATGTCGGTGAGTGCTTTGCGGCTGCTGATCATTAGGAGCGGTCGAGCTATGTGTGTGAAAAGGAGGGGAGACGGTGACGGACTACGAAGAAAGAAAACACGTGGCGGAGCGTGACCAATTCCACGAGGGGTTCTCTGAACTGATGAGAATGGATATCCCCCGAGAGGATCTCGTCCATATGTTTCCTATCTTTGCCGGGGACCAGAACCTTGCCCGGTTCCTCATGCTCTATGAGCTTTTCAAGATGACACGTGGCGTGCTTGGACATGTTGCGGAAATCGGTGTATGGAAGGGGGCGTCGTTCCTCTTCTTCGCAAAACTGATTAGGATTTTCGAGCCGAAAGGAATCACGCAGGTACACGGCTTCGAGTGGTTTCGTGGCATGGCGATGACCAGCGCACTTGATGACGGGCGCTATGAGGGCCTTCACAAAGCTGATCGCGAGCTTCTGCTGAAGGAGATCAGTGTCCAGGATCTCGGTGGCATTGCATTTGTACATGACTTGGATGTTTCCCGTGAACTGCCTGGGTTCTTTGAGGAGAATCCCTCTCTGATGTTCCGCTTGGTGTTCGTTGACTGCGGCAGCTATGAGGTGTTGAAGGCATGCATACCTGAATTCTGGAGACGATTGACGAAGGGTGGGATAATGGTGTTCGATCACGCCAATTTTTGCAGCGTCAAGGCGGAGACGGTTGCCGTCCGGGAGTTTCTTGGCGACGACGCGGAAATGAAAGCGTTTGATTATTGCCGTTGGCCTTCAGGATACATTGTGAAGTAGTGCTGGGCGGGTGTCGGCGGTGTTCCGGTTGTGGCGGGTGCTATCGTTGGCCAATATGGCGATGTGGTAGTGGATTCGATTCGCGTTCCCTCTCGTGTTATGGGTGCGGTGCACGGCTTCGCACCGGTCCTGTGCGAGCCATCGTGGGACCTGGCGGACCGTACGGCCGCTATCCCTTGTCGATGCTCTCTCGCTGAAACCTGCGTACATTGCTCAAGGAGGGGCCCTCGTGTGCAGTTACGGCTTGGTCTCCTTTCTTGAACCAGGAGGGGTACTACCCGGCGTGCATGCACGCGAGATGCACGAAGCGTTCCGTCGCACTCCCCCATCTTGAAACCTATTGTGCGCAAATCACTTCTCTTCGCGATGCCTAGAACTAGGCGGTCGGGCCCATCCCTGTTCGTGCGATTTCGCTTGCACTGAGAGTGATCTGAACCGGCTTCCAGTCGCAGTAAGTTCTTATATCGCTCACACGAGGCGCGATGCTTGTTAGGCTGCGGTGAATCGACCTTGCGGGTGGGAATTTTCGGCGGTTTGTCAAACCTGGGGTACAGTCTCGGAAAGATTCTGCGAAAACGCGGATGGGACGTTGAGTTGATCCACGACCCCCACGAGAGTTTCGCGTTCAGTCAGCCAGTGTGGGACGACTGCGAGGTTGTTCTTGATGCGGAGGCCCTGAGAGACTACGCGGCGAACCAGGAATTCTGGGCCAAGAAGGTCATCGAAGTTGGTTGGAAGAGACCGGAGTGGGTTAGACACGTAGATGCGAGAGGGCGTGAGGTCGCAGTCAGAAAGCCTGGACTGGCACTGAGAGCCATCAGACGGGCTGGCATGTCGCTTGGCGCCGCCAGATTCGCACTCGCGGGTCTGCATCTCCTGGGGCCGCTCTCGGAGTACGGCTTTCTGGTTCTCCTAGGTATAGGACCAGTGTTCGGTTCTCTTGCGGGTGTGCCCTTTGCGGCGATTCCATACGGCTCCGACATAACGTGGTTGCCCTTTCAGAGCAGTGTGCTCGCGCAACTGCAGAGACGTGCATATGCCAGAGCGCATCGCATTCTCATCGGTGATTGGCGCTTCGCCGATTCCCTTGCGAAACTCAACCTTTCTGGTCGTTGGACCTACTTTCCTCTTCCTGTTGACCCCGAGAGTTGTGCGGACAGCGGAACCGTAGAGAGAGGCATAGCATCTAAGCTGTGGCCGTCTTTGACTAAGGACAAGTTCGTGTTTTTCATGCCATCAGCTCAAGAATTCCAAGCGAAGGGGACGGACAAGGCGCTGAGAGCTTTTCTGAAATTGTCTCATGAAAGAGATAATGTCGTACTTGTCACTCTAAGCTGGGGAGCTGACAACTCACGCGCGAAAGCCATTGTTGGGGAAGCCAAGAGAGAAGGCAATGTGGTTTTCCTGCCATACGTGGTCAGCAGACCTCTGTTGAGAGCCTTCTATCGTGCCTCGAACGTTGTTGTCGACGAATTCGTGTGCGGCTCGTATGGGTTGTCAACTCTTGAGGCGATGGTCTGTGAAAAAGCGGTAATAGGGCATATTGACTCGAACAGATTTCGTCCATACATGCAGAGACTGCCCCCTAATCTGGAGGCACAGACCGAGAATGAGATCTACGACAGGATGAAATGGGCCGTTGAGAATCCAGATGCGTTGATGCGCGTCGCAAGAGAATCGCGTGAGTGGGTTGCCGATCAACACTCGCTCGCTTCCGTTCAGACGCTGGAAGAAGCAATATCCGAGGCGGCCTGAGTCACTGCGCGTACTCACAGATATGATTGCGCTCGCGAGTTTCACACGCGATCAGAGTTTCATCTTGAGCCAGAGTGCCGTACCCAGTCACTATCGAAAGACGACACAGTACACAAGAGGCTTAATACGACGCCGAGCCACATGGATGCGACAAGGATTATCATCCGAGAGGAAAGCAAACCTGATTCACTTCTCACTGCGACAGTGCCTGACGACCGAATAGGTGTGCATTAGACTTGTCTGGCGAGCACGAAGGCAAGGCGTATTCGTGCATACCAATCCTGCTTATTGTTCTGCTTGCTCTTGCAAGCCTTCCGCTCGTTCATGTTGCTTCTCCGTCATTTGAGGGTGCCGAAAGAACTCCCGCAGACTCATCCGAGTCACCTCTCAATCACATCGATGATCACGGGTTCTCTGCCAATTCAAACGAAACCCGCAGGTACAGTCTCGGAGCACTGCACGAGAAGATCCCTGAGAAGTCCAGAGCTAGGCTCGCTCTGGCGAAGGGCCTTCCGACCCACTTTGATTGGAGGGACTACGCTGGACAGAACTGGATGACCTCTATCAAAGACCAGGGAGGCTGCGGGAGTTGCGTTGCGTTCGGCGCGGTCGCGGCAGTGGAGGGGCAGTTCAAGATCCAAGCGAACAACCCGGCTTGGGACATCGACTTGTCGGAGGCGCATCTGTTCTCGTGTGGCGGTGGCAATTGTGTGTATGGCTGGTGGGTGAGCTCTGCGCTGAATTACCTGCAGACATACGGGACCCCTGATGAGGCATGTTCCCCGTACCAAGCAGGGAATCTCAGATGTTCGAACTCGTGTCCCAACTGGCAGTCAAGAGCATTCAGGATCAGCAGCTGGAGTTGGGTTGCTCCAGATACGGGCTCCATACAAGCGGCGCTTCAGAATGGTCCTTTGGTTGCAGCTTTCGATGTTTACACGGATTTCTTCTACTATACGAATGGCGTCTACCGTCACACGTGGGGCTACTTGGAAGGTGGACACGCAGTGGCGATAGTGGGGTACGATTCGATTGAGCAATACTGGATAGTGAAGAATAGCTGGGGGTCTGGCTGGGGGGAGAGCGGCTACTTCAAAATCGCTTTTGGCCAAGTCGGCATCGAGCAGGAAGTTGCCTCTGTTAGAGTATCGATAGTCACAGCGACAGCCACACTCACCCAAACGCAGGCTTCAACCGCATACCCGTACGGGACCACGACAAGAACCAGTACGAGCTACACCGGCACATCCACCGTGACGAGTACAGTCCCGACTGTCACAACCCTTGCGTTGCTTCTGATGTCCGTGACCACAATTGTTCAGAGCATTCAGTATCTGACGTCGATCCTAACCGCGACGGCCACTAGCTACGTAGCCACGCAGATCTCAACAAGTACAACTGTGGTTCCCGTAACCGTGACCGTGACCCCATCGACCACGACCTCGACAGTAGGAACCACGCAAGTTGTTATCGAGACTGGCACCACAATCGTGACGAGCTACCGAACCTCAACGATCACGTCCTACACCGGCACGCGGACCGCCACGAGCACGACTCCCAGTCTCACAACCGTCGCGTTGGTTCCGTCGACTGTGACCTCTACGGCCCAGAGCACCGAACTCGTAACGTCCGTCACCAGCGCCACTATGACTAGCTACACAACCACGACCACCGCTACAAGCACCACCGTAGTCTACACGACGGTGACCCAGCCTCAAGCGGGCGCCGGCGCACCGAATCCTCTGGCATACCTCGGGTTCATATCTCTGCTTGCCGTAACGGTAGGTCACAGGATCACGGCTGGAAAGCCTCCGAGAATTCCAAGAACACGATCATTGACGGAAGGGAGGTGTTCGAGAGATTGAAGAAGAACAGTGAGGCTGGAGAACATGCTCGCGGCAGTCGACGAGGCCGATCCGTCCTAGTGGCGCTGTTGCTGGTCCTCGTGGTGCTGCTGTCGGCAGGCTCTGGCCTGTACGCTGGCGCTTCGTTCTTCGCCCAGCAAGCCCCGGGTGTAACCGTCACGACAACGATCCTCACGACGACGACCAGCTGGACCACCTCAATCATCTGGTCTACTATCTGGACCACTGTCGAGGACATCTTGACAACCATGGAGTACACGACTAGCACGAGCACGGTGACGATCAGCGCATCGGACACCTACACGAAAATGCTCTTGCACATGGACGGGACCGACGGCTCGCAGATATTCACCGACAGTTCCCTCGGAGGGCACAGCATCACAGCGAGAGGGAACGCGCAGATCGATACGGCGCAGAGCAAGTTCGGCGGAGCCAGCGGACTATTCGACGGCAGCGGAGACTACCTCTCCATACCAGACTCGGCAGATTGGGCGTTCGGGAGCGGAGATTTCACAATCGACTTCTGGGTGAGGAGGAACTTGATAGGAGGCCGCCAGTTCATGATTGGTCAGGCCGCGAGCAGCGGAGCCGATGCTTCCATCAGCTTCATGATTGAATTTCAGGCCGATAATACGGTGGCAGCATATTTCGGCTATGGTGGTACATTCGTGTCCTTTGCTTCGACAAGAACTATCACCGACACGACAAGTTGGCATCATATAGCCTACATCAGAAACGGGAACAATCTCTACCTGTATGTTGACGGGACAAGGGATGGGGCCTACGCTACTTCGGCAACTATGACCGATTCATCTGCCGGTTTGGGTGTGGGGAGACCGGGTGACTACGTTGGGCTGTATTTGAACGGCTGGGTCGATGAACTCAGAATCTCTAAAGGGATAGCGCGTTGGACGAGCAACTTCACTCCACCCACCGCACCGTACTGACCCCAGCGGGTTTCAACGTTCACCGAGGGCTCGACAATGTACATAGTGGCCGCAACGGACCGACCTAGTGGCTGCGCCAGTGGGCGATTTGCGCTCAGGACAGACCCGGGCATGGAGGTCGTAGAACTGGAAGCCACTTCTCAACGTTGCTTGCGCCGCGAGACCAGAGCAGAGACGCCCGGTGAGCATCTTCAGCGGGGTCCTTCGAACTCCAGATGTGTGCTCTAGAGCACACAGTTCACGCATCGCCCATACGATGGCACGTGCGCGGATGGTCGCGGCCGATCTAGAGGTCAAGCCCGTCCATACGGTCGAGGGTGGTCAACCCAGGCTGCGTCACGGCTTCGTGCCCGCCGCTTGGATGTCCGCCCGGGAAGTGACCTATCAGTTGCATGCGGAGGCAGCTCTGGCAGACGGGGCCCGGCATCTCTACTTGTTGTCACAGCTGGTCACAGTGTCACCCCTCGCCAGGGTGGGAAGATGCCGAGAATGCGGTCACTCATGGAAGTGAGGCAAGAGAATGATCAGCTTGACGCGTGCTGCGCCGAGAGTTTCAATATCTGGCACCGCTATACGCTGATGCCTGACCAGGCACGTGACCAGCGTGAACCCGAACACCGCTTCAGGCACGAAGAGACACTACAGACTGTTGAACATGGTGGATGGAGGGGCTCTAAGTGATCTGGCCAAGAAGGGCGTTCTATCCTATGTGGAAGAGCTCTACAATCCCGGGAACTTCTTCAGTACCGTGTATCACGTAGTCTTCAAGGAGCAGGATCTGTCGGTCCCAATAAGAAACAGGACCATCAAGGTCCTCTTGCTCAAGAGGACCCGGCATGTTCCGAAGATCGAGTTCCTGATCAACCTGATCTATTATGTCATCCAGATTATCCGCATTCCAAGGAAATACGGTATCGACGTGATACGTGCACGCGGTCCTTACATGGCTGGCTTCTTGTCCCTCGCCGCGGGCAAATTGAATGGAATTCCCGTTGTCGTCTCGCTCGGAGGAGATCATCGACTCGCTCAGCAAATGGAGGGCGAATACTTCCTACACAACAGACTACTGTCATGGAAATGGGAAGAGTTCGTCCTGAGAAATGCAGACAGAGTGTTCTGTCCCAACGAGTTCACCCGCAACTACGTCAAGAACCTCGGCGTCAAAGACGCACAAGCTGTGACGGTCCCATTCTTGCCAACCGAGCGTGTATTCCACCAGAAAGGAGTCCAGTCACGGATCCGAAGGAAACTAGGATGGCGAGATCAACCGATAGTGCTCGCCGTGGCGAGGCTAACGCCATACAAGCAGGTGGACGTGTTGGTAGATACCATTCCTCTCATTCTCAAAGCCGTTCCCCGCGCAAAGTTCGTGTTTCTCGGAGGCGGACCTCTGATGAACTCCCTAGCTGCAAGATGTAGAGAGTTGAAGATCACCAACTCGGTTAGGTTTGAGGGGTTCCAACCGACCGACCAAGTCATCAATTACCTAGCTGCCGCGTCCATTGTCTGGATCCCAATGTCAGGATTCGGCGTGCTTGAGGCAGCCGCAGCAGGAAAACCCATCGTTGCGTTCGATGTCGACTGGCACAAGGAGTTCATAGAAAACAATGTGAGCGGAGTGCTGGTTAGGAATAGGGACAGAGCACAGCTCGCCGGAGCCATAATCGACCTATTGAGGAAACCGTCAAAGGCTCGAAGACTCGGCAGGAATGCAGAAGCGAAAGTTCGTCGATACTATGATCCACGCAAGCTGGTCGATCTTGAGACCGAAATCTACAAGACAACCATGAGGGGACATCACAAGCAATGATTCTCCATGTCCGGATCTGCGACACGAAATGCGCAGCTGCAATAAGGTATTGAAGGTTTGAAAGGCCTCTGAAGAGAGCGTGTGGTGCTACTTGAAAGTCATGATCGTGATGGGGGCCAGACCACAGTTCATAAAGTCAGCTCCCGTGATTCACGAATTCCTGAGAAGGCACAAAGTGGACCTGCAGCTGATACATTCAGGTCAGCACTATGATTACGAATTGTCTCAGGTCTTCTTTGAGGAAATGCGTCTGCCACCTCCGTTGCTTGACTTGAAGGTAGGGTCTGGATCACATGCCATTCAGACGGGGAAGGCAATGGTTCGAATTGAACGTTGCATCCAGCGCACCAAGCCTGACTTGGCTCTGGTGCCTGGTGACACAAACACCACGCTGGCCGCTGCTCTGTCTGCCGCGAAGCTCGGCACGCCGATCGGTCACATAGAAGCCGGCGCCCGTTCATATGACATGACGATGCCAGAAGAAATCAACAGAAGGCTCACAGACCACGTGAGCAGTATGCTCTTCGCTCCGACTCGGACAACCGTTCACAATCTCTACGCCGAGGGAATCCCGCGTAAACGTGTGCACTTGGTGGGAGACACGATGGTCGACGCCTTGCTGACAGCTCTGCCGGCAGCCTCGAAGCTCAGAAAGAAAGCTCTCTCCGGGTTGGACGTACACGAGGGAGAGTACATCGTGGTGACGGCACACAGACCCGGAAACGTCGACATACCGAGAAGGCTCAATGCTATCGTAGGAGCGCTCGTGGAAGCGTCAAAGAGGATCAAGATACTCTTCCCTGCTCACCCCAGAATCTACAAGAGACTCAAGTCCTCCAATCTCATGGGCAAGCTTAGGCGAAGCAAGAATGTGGTCGTGACGAGGCCCATCGGATACTTGGAGCTAGTAGCACTGCTTGACACAGCTGCTGCCGTCTTGACCGATTCCGGAGGGATTCAAAAAGAGGCATTTCTGCTAGGAGTGCCATGCGCCACGATGCGTCGTGAAACTGAATGGCCAGAGACTGTCGAGGCTGGTGCAAATGTCATGGTCGATGCTGACAAGAGGAAGATCTCGGCGGCAATTCTCAGAGCCATAGAGAAACCTAGGCCGCGGAGAAAACCAATCTACGCGCGCAATCCCTTCGGAGATGGAAGGGCCTCAATTCGCATCGTCGACACCATCTTACGGGCCCAGTGAGGGCGTGGTTGCAACGCTGAACGTGTTGCTGACAAGAAGAGCAACATCAACACTATGACCACGCGCAGAACACGCAGGGCAACATCCCGAGGGAAGAATGGATCGTTGGGAGAACTTGCTGACGACTGCCCGAGGCCCATGATGCAGACTGTGCCGTTTGAAGAGAAGTCCGCTGGTTCCTAGTGCAAAGAAAGAGCTAAGAAGTGCAGCCCGTTCGTTACGGGGAAATGTGCACGAGCACCCTTGCCTTCACTCTAGGAGATTGCTTTGGAGCCCGCCCTCTTCCTCGGCTTCTTTCTCATAATGGCCGCCTGTTTCGTTCTGAGGGCAGCTGCAAGAATCCACAAACCGCTGGTCGGCCATGATACATGGTCCATCCTGCTCATCGTTGATGAAATCAGGAAGGGACATGGCTTCAACGGAGTCTGCAGGTTCTACCTGATAGAAGGGGAACTGGATTATCCGCCTGTCTTCTTCTACATGCTCTCTCTTTTTCCGTCGTCTTGGTTGAGGAGATACAACTGGATCATCAACCCCGCACTTGACAGCATCAATGCCGCAGTCACATTCGCCCTAGCGTATGTTCTGACAGGGAATCTCTGGTTGGCGCTAGTCGCGGGGCTCGTCTACTCTTTCACTCCGGTGGTGCTTGAGGAAAGCTTCAACCTGAACATGAGAGTCTTCGGTCTCATATTCTTCAACCTCACGATGGCGGCTCTGGTGCTCCACTACCAATCGGGAAGCTGGATCTACCTTGTGCCAGCAGTTGCGTGCGGAATACTGGTTCTGCTGTCGCACAAGTTCGCAACTCAGGTACTGTACCCACTCTTGATCCTGCTGGCGGTCCTGAACTGGTCCTACACCACCCTCCTAGTCTTGATAGGAATTGGGCTAGGGGCGATATTGTTCTCGAAGGGTTTCTACGTGAAAGTTCTGCTCGGGCACATCGGAATCACCAGATTCTGGATGAAGCATCAGGGGCAATATGGTTCCAGATACATGCCCACAAGTTCGACCGACTCGAAGAAGGACATCAACAATAGACAACAGGCAAACGAGTCCGGATTCTCTGTCCGACAGCTCTGGCGCACGACTAGGCGAGTGAACCCGTTCTACTGGTTGCTCAGTCTCTGTCCCTTCAATCCGTTTGCGCTTATCGTGTTCCTACTGCCTTTCATCGCGATTCAAGCACGCTGGGAGTATGTGCTTGCAGCGTGGGCCGCCTTCACACTCATCTCATACTACGCCGCTACCTACCTTCGCTTTCTCGGGCACTACGCAGGAAGGAGCCAGTTTCTAGAGTACAACGCGCTACCGACAGCAATCCTTTGTGCAGCTCTCGTCTGGGAAACACCGGCCTACTGGAAGCTTGCTGTCGCGGCAGTTCTCCTCCTGCTATCACTCATCCAGAACGTGAGGAGCTGGAGGAGGGTGCGGATGTACAGCCGGAGCGACGACCAATCACTCTTGGAAGACATCTTTGACTACCTGAGGAAATCGAAGAAAGATGGCGTGATCTGTCTGCCGTCGTCTCACACGTTCGCAATACCCTACTTCACCGGCAAGAAAGTATTCTACACGATGTGCGCGCGAAACTATGAGAAGATCGCGGCTTTCTTCCCGGTGCTGACGGTTCCCTTGAAGACTCTGTCAAAGGAATATGGAATACACTTTGCCATGGTCGACACTACGATCGTCCCCATCAAGGAGCTCGATCTGTCCGAGTTCAAACCGGTCATGGAACGCAACAACTACGTACTGCTGGAGAGGTGCTCATAGGGCTGGGCTGACACCATTGGTTCGCGCACTATTTGTCGCAGCCCCTTTCAAACATGCGTTCTTTCTCAAGATGATCGAGCATTTTTCCGAAGATGTCGAATCAATGGTCATTGTCCCCTCATACCCGCACATCAGTGCGGACCGCGCAAGGGCAACGGCAATGGAGAAAGCAGCCGGGATCGTCTTTGGCGATAAGCAAATCGAATCAGCAATCTCCAAGTTCAGACCTGACGTTGCGTACGCGGACAGTGGGCTGTACGGATCACAAGTGAAGATGCGGCAACATGTCGCCAAGTGGAGAATCCCAACGATTGTTCACCTGCGTGGAGACATGTGGAGGGAGTTCTTCGAGTGGATGACTCGCTCTCGAGTCAAGACGAGGCTAGCGGCTCTGCCAGTGTACGCCAACAGTATGCTCGGGCTCTTTCTCGCAGACAAGATCACGCCAATATGTCGGTGGCTCGATGGAGAGGTCCTAAGGCATCTGCCCTGGAAATCCACAGAGGTTGTCTACCAAGGCGTTGACCCGTCAGAATTCTTCCAAACCCCAAGCATGGATCTAGTGCATCCGTCTGTGGCAATCATCCAGAACCACACGGTATATCAGAAGACTCTGGGCCTGCTGAAGTTCAGGAGAGTCATCGAAAGACTGCCCGATGTTCACTTCTACGTAACGACCGGCGAAGAGATCATGCAGAGCTATTTTCCGCTGGTGAGGGAGGCTCTCTCAGGACTCAAGAATGTGCACTTCGTCTCAGGCATTCGCCATCCCGACGGCGTGAGGAAACTCCTCTCCGGCTCCGATCTTTACGCTCTGCCGTCTTGTCTCGACTGCTGTCCAACGACGGTACTGGAGGCCTCATTGATGGAGAAGCCTGTACTAGGCAGCCGCATAGGAGGCATACCAGAGATCATACGGGACGGATACACTGGCTGGAGCATCCAAAACGACGACATTGAAAGATGGGTCAGCAAGATCAGCTTGCTCACAGACGATGCCACGCTTTCGAGGAAACTCGGCCTGCAAGGAAGGAGCTGGGTGTCCGACAACTTTGGCTGGCCAACAATAGCCGCACAAGTGGAGACGATGCTCAAGCGACTCTAGAGCTCGATGCCAAACGAGCCGTACGCTTGCGCATGACGGTTCCTGTGAGGCCTAGTATTCGTCGGCTCTGCTGCGTTGACACAAACCGTCGAAACGATTTGTCGAGTGGATGGAGGTAGGGATCCGAGGATCCGAGGGACGCTTGCACGTACCCGCGGAGCATGTTCAGCGAGCCCTTGAATGACACTTGGCGTTTGACTAGGTTCTTCGCGATCCTGCCAAGAGCGTACAGGGGATTGTATCCGAGCACATGCATGGACGCTCCCCAATAGGTGAACTGATGCACGGTCCCTCGGGGCCTCAAGTGATCGAAGATCAAATCGCCAAAGAGCTTCACCCGAAGCCCCTCCTCTTGGGCTCTGTACAGCAGCCAAGTCTCCCAGCCGGCACGAATAGGATATCTTCCTCCAACGGCTTTCCTCTTGGGCTTTGTACAGCAGCCAAGTCTCCCAGCCGGCACGAATAGGATATCTTCCTCCAACGGCTTTCCAGAAGGAGCATTTGATCATTCGTCCGCTCCCTGATGGCGAGTGCTCCTCCGAGACGCTTCCGCCAGATCTCGGCCGGCCACTCGAGACCACCACTGCACGTTGAGACATCATTCTCGAGATCAGATCATGTGCGTAGTCCTTCGGATACGAACAATCGTCGCCACTTATCATAAAATACTCAGCAGCTATGCTGGTGTCGGCTGCGGACTGTGATGCGAGGTTTATGTTGGATGGGACGCGTCTTATGTCGTAGCCTTTGTCTGGAAGGCTGATCACCTTCACGATCTTCGACCATTGTTCCGCGTAGTTCTTGAGAATGATGCTCGTCGAGTCAGTGGATCCGTCGTCAACGACGATGATCCGCAAGGGTTGTAGGGTCTGTTTGAGTAGGGAGTTGATGGTGGACTCTAGATGTGCTGATGCGTTGCGTGCCATGACGCACACCCAATAGGATACTGGATCAGTACTGTGCATGCCTGCATCCTGCGTTTTGTTCACCAGGAGAGTGTCGGCTCCTTTCCATCTCCATCAACGAATATCCTATGCCAGAGTTCGAGACCGAGCATTGTCCAGCCCATCGCATACCAACGCGTCCTCGATGGGTCAAGCGGTTGGCGCATGACTTCGACAAGCTTCTGATGCCACTTGCCGCCGAGTTCCTTCAAGACCTCAGATTCTGGAATGTACTTCTCTGCGTAGTCTCTAACCGCGTTCTTCCACCAAGAGTAGATATCGACGCTGAATCCCCATTTTGGTTTCGTGAAGCAACGCTCGGGAAGGATCCCAGTCATGGCCTGACGAAGCAGCAGTTTTCCAACATTGTCTGTCATCTGGTACCTGCTCGGAACGCCGAGCATTAGCTCAAGCAGTCGGTCATCGAGAAGCGGAACCCTAACCTCCAGCGTGTGTGCCATACTCATAGCATCTTCCACGAGCAAGTAGTCGTACGGGAGCTTCGTGTGGAATTCGCAGCGGACGATCCCCTGAACAAAGTCTGATGTGCCGGCGAAGTACTGTTTCACCTGGCTTCGGATCGCGGGATCAATCTCCGAAGGTGGAAATCCAGTTAGTATGGTGGAATACGCGAGGGTCTCATCTGTCAAGGCTTCGGCATACTTCGTCTTTCTGAGCGGAAACGTGCCGGCGACACTTGCCAGTTTCTTGGTGAAAGGTAACTTCATCAAGCTGGATGCCTGGCGTGCCCGCTTGAAACGTGAGCTGGTCGGATATCCGCAGAACAGCTCGTCACCGCCGAGTCCGCTCATGCACACTTTCCCGAACTTGCTTGCGGCTTCGTTGACAAACCACGAATAGAGATTCACCTTTGGCATTTCAGAGTGCCATATCATCTGCGGGTAGAACTTCATTGCCTGGCTCGCGTCGACTAGGAGCTCATGATGCTCCGTCCCGAAGGCTTCCGCGACTAGCCTGGCGTCGTTGAATTCGTCAGTCTGCTCCCCGAAACCCATGCAGAAGGTCCGCAATCCTTCAGGCCGCACTCTTGTCGCGAACGCCGCAACGGTGCTTGTATCGAGTCCGCCGCTTAGGAAGGCGGCAACCGGGACATCTGACGTTTCAGTCTGAGATGCCACGGACTCTCTCAGAGTGTTTCGCACCGCTTCGATCGAGGGAGGGTAGTCGACGTACGCAGGAGGTTCCCAATAGGTGCCTGTTGAGACGGCCCCGCTGTCGTAACATAGGAACGATGCCGGAGGCAGCAGCTGTATCTCTTCGAACATTGACATCGGCGCGAGAAAGTACCCGACTTCCAGAAGCTGAGTAACCGCAGAACGGTTGACAGTAAGAGAACTCGTCAGATCTGCGCGAAGTATTGCTTTCGCCTCGGAAGAAAAAGCAAGGGTTCCGCCGGATCGGAAGTAGTACAGCGGCTTGATTCCGACTCTGTCTCTAGCGATCAGTAGAGTCTTCTTGTTTCCATCCCAGATTGCCAGTGCAAACATGCCATTGAGGTGGCTGAATAATCGTTCTCCCCATTCCTCGTATGCATGAGCGAGCACCTCAGTGTCTGAAAGAGAGTTGAACCGATGGCTCTTCTGCTGGAGTTCGGTCCTCAGTTTTCTGTGGTTGTAGATTTCGCCGTTGAGGACTGCCCATACAGTGCCGTCTTCGTTGGATGCTGGCTGATGTCCTCCTTTGATGTCGACGATGGCCAGCCTGTCACAACCGAGTGCAATCCTGTGATCAACGTGAGTTCCAACGTCGTCGTGTCCACGGTGCTTCATCGTGTCGAGCATCTTGACCAAGGTTTTCTTGGAAGCATCGTCGCCGGCGATTCCTGCTATGCCGCAGATCAGTGCTCTCCTCCTTGGTCGTCGAATTCGTCGAGTTTTTTCTTGAAGGCCTATGCTGCAAACGCTTATAAGGAGTCGTCGATGTGTGGCGGAGTCAGCTAGGTCTACGGTGGAAGGTTCGCTGTTAGCCGTAACGTGCATGCGTGTAGGCCGACGCTGCTTTTTCCTATCCTAGCGTAGAACGACTGTGACGACTCAAGCAAGCCTATGTTCTGTAACTTCCGGACTCTGGTTTCGTGGCCCGAAGTTTGCCTTGGGGAGCCTCGGAAGCTAAGGGAAGATTAGGCCTAGGTTGGGGATGTCAAGAGAGGGAGCGGGTCAATCTGTCAATCGGACGAGTTCTATTCTCGTGTGCGCCCCGGACGGGACTCCCAAGTGTCGGCCTAGGGAAGACCGTGAGAGTGTCGTTGCGCGAGGCATTCATGGGCTGGATCGCGAGGGAAGAGAAAAGCCTATTTGTGGTATTTTGGCATAGCTCCGGCTGGTGGTAAAATGGCACAGGTCGTCGAAAGTGACGCGTCAGGAAGGATAGTGATCCCGAAGACCGTACGCCAGGCGCTGGGAATCAAAGGGGGGACGCGGTTCCTGCTCGTGGAGCGGGGCGAAGGTCAACTGATGCTCCAAAAACTCGAGGTTGACGAGATTGCACGTAGACTTGAGAGGGAGCTCGCTGGAAAGGACATCGATGCCATTGTTCGAAGAGTCAGAGAAGAAGTCAACAAGAAGATCAAGACCCAGTATCCGGACCTTCTTCGTTGACAGCAATGTCTTCATCGCCGCCATAAAGAATCCGAGGAAGCGCACACGGACGCTTGAGCTACTCATTAGGATGATCGAAGATCCAAGCATCAGTCTCGTTGGAAACGAGCTCCTCACATATGAGACGCTGCGCTACGCGGAGCTTCTAAAGTCCCCAATTGCCGCGGCTCTCGTCGCTGCTCTCCTTGACAAGACCGCCATTGTCTCAGTCTCGGAGAACCATCGGAGGGTATGCACGACTTATCTCAAGACGCCTGACCCAGCAGACGTGCTACACGCCGCAACATGTCTCCAGGCCGGCGCAGTGCTGGTAACGAATGACCGGCACTTCAGAAGAATAAAGAAGGAAGGCATAATCGATGTCTGGACAATTGCAGAGGCAATCCGAAGGTTGATTGGCTCTTCGGAATGAATGCTCCGCTGTTCTAGCTACCAACATGTGTCAGTGATAGAAAGAGATTGGATCATTGGGACGAGTCAGGGTAGTATCCGTCGATGGAACTATGAACGGCCGGATCAAGGGATTCGTTATCTCTATCCCGCTGACGTATCCTTCCATGACAGATGTAGGCAGTTAGAACATCACCGGCTCGCGGCGCAAACACTTATTAGGAGTTGACTCTCGGAGTGAGAGTCCGTTAGGTCTACAGTGGAAGACTTGCTGTTAGCCGTAACGTGTATG
>Ga0208828_1000068_pt1 | contig 45959 bp, 42 predicted proteins | sample Kivu_160m_FD_185487 | JGI IMG/M metagenome (GOLD analysis project Ga0208828, IMG submission 185487) | Freshwater microbial communities from Lake Kivu, Western Province, Rwanda to study Microbial Dark Matter (Phase II) - Kivu_160m (SPAdes)... | ecosystem: Environmental > Aquatic > Freshwater >... | reverse complement strand
AGGCGTAATCCAGGCTCCGGCAGTCGATCTTGAGGACGGATTTCTCCCGGCCGAAGATGTTGGCGAACGGATCCATGATCCCGCAGCGGACGCCGACGAACTCGTTCTCGGCTTTTTGGGCCAGCTTAACGAGGTCGAGGGGGTCGAGACCGAGGTCGAAGAGGGCGTTCAGGGCAAAGGCCAGTCCGGCCTCGATGGCCGCCGACGAGGACATCCCGGCGCCGATGGGTACGTCGCCGCCGAAGACGCAGCGAAACGCCCCGATCCCGGCCCCGCATTTTTGGAACTGGTCGACGACGCCGAGAAGGTAGTCTGGCCAGCGCCGGCCACTTCGGGAGATACGGGCAAGGTCGAAGGTATAGCTTTCCCCGAGATCGACGGCCCGGAGTTCGACCGAGGTCCCGGTCGCGGGGGCGAGGGCGAAGTAAACAGCCTTGTCCACGGCGGCCGGCAGGACGAATCCTTCGTTGTAATCGGTGTGTTCTCCGATGAGATTGACCCTCCCCGGCGAGCGGAAGAGGCGCGGCTCTCCCTCATAGGCCTCCCGAAAGGCAAAGAGGACTTTTTGAGCTTGGCCGCGCTCGGCGTCGAGGAGATTGGATTTCGTCAGCAAGGACATACGAATCCCTCTCTTAAGACGGCCGACGTCCTTTTTTCTTCCCCTTGGGAGGTCTTTCTTCCGGCCTTGAGATGCGGCAAGGGTCAGAAATATCACAGGCTTTCCGCGAAAGTCAATCGCGTTGACTTTCTCGTCCCCGCCTGCTTATAATGCGGCCATGTCCAGGCCCGACGAGATTCCCCGACCCCCGGAAACGGCGCCCTCGATCCCCTCCGGAGCGGCCCGGCTGGGTCCCTCCTGCTCGGCGAACGGAGAGCTCACGGCCAAGGAGGACGTCGTCATCCAGGGCGCGTTCAAAGGCCAGCTCCGGTTGCCGGCCAACAGCCTCTACGTCGATAAAACGGCCGACATCGAGGCCGATATTTCGGCCGTCCAGGTCGTCGTTTTCGGCAAGGTCACGGGCAATATCCAAGCGACGGGAAGGATCTTCCTCGCCGCCGAATCCCGGATGAAGGGCGACATCTCGGCCTCCCGGGTATCCATCCAGGACGGGGCCCAATTCCGGGGACACATCAAGATCGAAAAGGGCGCCTGACTCCCGCCCGGGAACGACCATGTCTTTCGAGCTCGTCTCGGATTTCTCCCCGAAGGGCGACCAGGTTCAGGCCATCGCCCGCCTGGCCGAGGGCGTCGCCGGGGGCCGGCCCCATCAGGTCTTGATGGGCGTCACCGGGTCGGGCAAGACCTACACGATCGCCAACGTCATCGCCGAGGTCCAGCGACCCGTCCTCGTCATCTCCCACAACAAGACCCTGGCCGCCCAACTCTACCAGGAGTTCAAGCGCTTCTTCCCCCGGAGCGCGGTCGAATATTTCGTCTCTTACTACGACTACTACCAGCCCGAGGCGTATGTCCCCTCCTCGAACACCTACATCGCCAAGGAGGCGACAATCAACGACGAGATCGACCGGATGCGCCTCTGCGCGACCAACGCCCTCTTCGAGCGCCGCGACGTCATCATCGTCGCCTCCGTGTCGTGCATCTACGGCATCGGGGCTCCAGAAACGTACTACGCGATGAGCTTTCCCCTCGCCGTGGGCGACCGCCTGCCGCGGAAACGGATCCTCCAGAAACTCGTCGAAATTCAGTACGAACGGCAGGACGCCGAGCTCAAGAGGGGCGGTTTTCGCGTTCGGGGCGACGTCGTCGAGGTCTTTCCGGCCTACGCCGACTTCGCCTTTCGGGTCGAGCTCGAGGACGACGCCGTCCGGCGGATCACGGAGATCGATCCCCTTCTCGGCCGGACCTTCGAGACGAGGGAGCGGATCATGGTCCATCCCCGGACGTTCTTCTCCACGCCGGCCGAGATCCTGGACGAGGCCGTCGGCGACATCGAACGGGAGCTCGAGGAGCGGATCGCCTGGTTCCGGGATCGGGGCCGGTTCGTCGAGGCCGAACGGATCGAGGAGAGGACCCGTTTCGACCTCGACATGCTCCGCGAATTCGGCTACTGCCCCGGCATCGAGAACTACTCCCTCTTCCTCAGCCGCCGAAAGCCCGGCGAGCCGCCGTTCACCCTTCTCGACTATTTCCCCGACGATTTCCTGACGATCATCGACGAATCCCACGTCACCATCCCCCAGGTCGGAGGGATGTACCACGGCGACCGGTCGCGCAAGAAGACGCTCGTCGAGCACGGATTCCGGCTTCCCTCGGCCCTCGACAACAGGCCTCTGACCTTCGAGGAATACGAGGACCGGACGCATCAGGTCCTCTATGTTTCAGCCACGCCGGCCGAATACGAAATCGCCAAGGCGGGCGGGAAAGCCGTCGAGCAGATCATCCGGCCGACGGGCCTCATCGACCCCGAGGTCGAAGTCCGGCCCATCCACGGACAGGTGGAGGACCTGAGGGCGGAAATCGAAAACCGGGCGGCCCAAAAAGAGCGAACCCTGGTCACGACGTTGACCAAGCGCCAGGCCGAGGACTTGACCCGCCATTTTCACGAGCTGGGCCTTCGGGTCCGCTATCTCCATTCCGAGGTCGAAACGCTCGACCGGGTCAAGATCCTCCGCGACCTCCGCAAGGGCGTCTTCGACGCCCTCATCGGGATCAACCTCCTACGGGAAGGGCTCGACCTGCCGGAAGTCTCCCTTGTCGCCATCCTCGACGCCGACAAGGAGGGTTTTCTCCGGTCGGCGACGTCTCTCATCCAGACCTTCGGCCGGGCGGCTCGGAACGTTCGCGGCCGGGCGATTCTCTACGCCGACGTCGAGACGGATTCGATGCGGCGGGCCATCGCCGAGACGAACCGCCGCCGCGCCCTCCAGGAAGCATACAACCGTGAGCGCGGCATCACCCCGAAGTCGATCGAGAAGGGCATCGACGAGATCCTCTCGAGCGTCTACGAGCGCGACTACTTCGACTATACCCGGATCGCCGAGGACAAGGATTTCGCCCTTTCGCCCCAGGAACGGAAGAAGCGGATCGACCGGCTCGAAAAGCTGATGAAGGAAGCGGCCAAGGCCCTGGAGTTCGAGAAGGCGGCCAGGCTCCGCGACGAGGTCAAAAAGCTCAAGAAGAGCGAGCTCGAGCTCACGGCCGGGTGACCCATGGACCTCAAGGCCAAAGCCGCCGCCTTTCCCGCCAAGGCGGGGATCTATCTTTTCAAGAACGGGCGGGGCGAAATCATCTACATCGGCAAGGCCCGCTCTCTCGCCGCCCGGGTCCGAACGTATTTCCAGCCGACCGACGACCTCAAGGTCCGCAACATCCTGGCCGAGACGGCCGACATCGACTACCTCCTCACGGGCTCGGAGCGCGAGGCGGCCTTCATCGAGAACAACTTCATCCAGCAGTACCAGCCCAAGTTCAACCTCCGCCTCAAGGACGACAAGAGCTTTCCCTACCTGAAAGTGACGGTCAAGGACGAGGTCCCCGGCGTCTATTTCAGCCGCAAGGCCGCCCGGGACGGGAGCCGCTACTTCGGGCCGTTCAGCCCGGCCCGGGAGGCCCGCAAGACGATCCGTCTCCTGGCCAAGAATTTCCGCCTCCGGACGTGCGAGGCCGGCGTCTTCAGGGGGCGCAGGCGGCCCTGCCTGGAATACGACCTCAAGCTCTGCTCGGGCCCGTGCGTCGGGCTCGTCTCCCAAGCGGAATACGCGGACAGCGTCCGGAACGCCGTCCTTTTTCTGGAGGGGCGGAGTGAAGAGCTGGCCGGCCGGCTCGACGAGACCATGCGCCGGGCGGCCAGGGAGGAGCGTTTCGAGGAAGCGGCCCACTGGCGGGACGTCCTCCGGACGCTCGAGCATCTCCGGGTCAAGCCGGGGATGATTTCGGTCAAGCTCGAGGACCAGGACATCGTCGGTTACGCCCAGGCCGGTCCGGTCAGGGCTTTCCACGCTTTTCTCATGCGCCGGGGCAAGGTCCGCGAAGCCCACGAAGCCGGATGGGAGGAGGCTGATTCGGCTCCCGCCGCCTCCCTTCGGCGTTTCTTGGAGTCGTTCTACTCAGCCCGGGCGGCCCCGGGACGCATCCTCGTCCCCTTTCCGCCGGAGGGCTCCGAAGATTTATCGCGCGCGCTGGCCGGGCGGGCGGGAAAGAAGATCGAACTGGCCACCCCCGTCCGGGGCCGGGGACGGGCGCTGCTCGACCTCGCCGGCCGCAACGCCGAGATCCTGCTCCGGAAATCCCTCGACGTCGAAGCCTCTCTCGGGGATCTGAAAAATCTCCTCGGCCTCTCCGTCCTCCCCGTCCGCATCGAGGGCTTCGACGTCTCCAACACCTCGGGAGCCGAGACCGTAGCTTCGCTCGTCGTCTTCCGCGACGGATTGCCGGATACCGACGAGTACCGGAAGTTCAAGATCAAGACGGTCGCCGGCCCGAACGACGTCGCCAGCCTGGCCGAAGCCGTCCGCCGCCGCTATCTCCGCCGAGTCGAGGAAAAAGCGGCCCTTCCGGACCTCATTCTGGTCGATGGGGGGAAACCCCAGCTCGGGGCGGCCCGCAAGGTTCTCGCGGAGCTCGGCCTGGCGGAAATCCCCCTCGCCTCCCTGGCCAAGCGGGAAGAGATCATTTTCAGTTCCGCCCACCCCGACGGCCTCCGGCTCGACCGGACGGCCGCCGCTCTCAGGCTTCTTCAGTACATCCGCGACGAGGCCCATCGCTTCGCCATCGCCTTCCACCGCCGCCGCCGGGCCAAGCGGGCCTTTAACTGACGGCCCCGAGGCTTTTCATTCTCGGTCGGAATTCGATAGAATAGCCTCGCGTTCAAGAGAGAGAACGGGTGGTCGGCGAAGTCCCCTTCCCGCCCGCAGCGGAAGGGCCCCACCGGGGGATGGGTGGAGCGAGGACGGAAAGGGGACGAGCCGAGACAGGACCCGTTCTTCCAAAGAAAGCGAGGCGTAATCCGTGGTCATCGGCGTCGGCATCGACATCATCGAGGTCGCCCGGGTGCGGAAGGCGATCGAGCGCAACCCCAGGTTCGTCGACCGGGTTTTCACGGCCGGCGAATTGGCCTACAGCGAGGGCAAAAAGACGCGCTTCCAGCATCTGGCAGCCCGGTTCGCGGCTAAAGAAGCCTTCTTCAAGGCTCTCGGACGCCGCGTCGGCTGGACCGAGGTCGAAGTCGCGAACCTCCCCTCCGGACAGCCCGAGCTCGTCGTTCGCTCGACCGAGGATTTGGGCATCACCCAAAGCCGGATTTCCCTCAGCCATCTGGCCGAATACGCCCTGGCCGTCGTTATTTTGGAAAAATAGAGATCCGGTCTTATTGGCCCGCGGTTCGGTCCAGGATTTTCAGGAACCGCTGATAGAGGTCCGCGGCGTGTTCCGGGCTGTCGCTGATCGCCGTCAGGCCGAGCTTCCCGAGGGCCCCCACCGAGCTGACCATGTGGAGGACCACGCCCGTCTGGGAGATGTGGTCGTAGTGGAGCCGATGGTCGCTGACGATGTCGAACAGGTCGCCCGGCGTGAAGGCGTGATAGGCCTCGGACTTCGCGTTGTCCGTGGCAACATAGTACTTTGGATGTCCCAAGGCCGTACGGAAAACGCCGGAAACGGGGTTATACCGGCCGTCGGTGAGGTATTGGAGGGTGAGGAAGGGGTGGGTCGTGCCGCCCTTGCGGAGGTTGATTTCGATGGCGTAGGGGTCCCAGGAGCCGTCCGGCTTCTTGACGACGATGAAGTCGAGGGCGAAACGGCCGACGACGCCCTCCCGGGCTAGCCGGCGGCCGACTTTCTCGGCCTCCCGCATGATCAGCGGGCCGTACGCCCGGTCGGCCGGGAAGACCGCCCCGAGATAGATCTGCCCGGATTCTCCCCCGAGCATCTGGTCATGGGTGGACAGCAGTTCGACCTCTCCCAAAGGGGAGATGCGAACCTGGGCGCTGGGGCTGACCAGGCTCTCGCCGGCGATGAGCTCCTCGACGATCCCCCCCTTTTTCCCCAGCTGTTCGAGATACCATTTCAGGGTAATGTCTTTCGAAGCGAAGCCGAGGCTTTCGAAGCTGCGTTCCAGGGCGGAAGGCTCCCCGGCCGAGCCGGGTTCGGGCAGGCCTTCGAGCGAAAGCTGGGCGTTGCCGTATCCCGAAACGCCTTCGTTGAGCTTGACGATGAGGCGGGACAAGGAAGGCTTTTGGGCCCGCATGCGGCGGACGGCTTGAAGAAGGTCATCCTTCGATCGCAGGTTTTCCTCTCCGAGCGGATGGGCCACGGCCTCCTCGGCGAAAAGGCGGCGGCAGCCGCTTTTCGTTCCGAAGGCGAAGAAGCGCGGGTCCGCGGCGTACATCGGGATGTCGAGCCGGACGGCCAGGTCGCGCTCCAGGTCCGTCGTGACGAAGGGAACGAGGTGGGCCGTGTTCAAGTCCGGAATGAGATTCCGGATATGCTCGATGAGCCTGGGCCGCTCCAGGATCTTGGCGGCCAAGGGGCGCGGCGATCCGTCCCGGGGAGAAACCAGGACCAGCCGCCGGCGGGCGTTGCCGATGCTGACGCTGGGCAGGAGGCCCAGGTAGTAGTCGATGACCTCGTCGGGGATGGGAACCGAGGTTAGATAGATCAGGCGGATTCGGGGCTGGCGCAGCAGGAACAGCATGAACAGCATCCGCTCCTCATAGACCTGCTGGGCGGGCATGTCGAGTTCGATGTCGACCGTGAGAGACGGCAGGACGACCACGGTGTTGGGCTCTTCGATATCACGGCTTCCGGGGTCCGACCGCCCGATCTGCTTCCAGAGGGGCGTCAGTCTTTCCTGGAGCTTGTCGAACCTGGCCTGAAGCCTCGATCGGGTGTCGTTCGCATCCGCCATAACACTCTCCCTTCTCGAGTGACGATCATATTTTCCGCCCTGACCCGTGTCAATCTTTTAGACCAGCAGCCTCACGAGGAAGCCCAGGACGAGGGCCGCGACGACGCTCATCCCCGCCGAGAGGAAGGCGATCTTCCGGCCCGACTCCTTCCAGAGGGTGATGAAGGTCGACAGGCAGGGGATGAAGAGGCTTACGAAGACGGTGAAAACGACCATTTGCTCCTTGGTGATCATCCTCGGCAGCTCGTGATACGTCGTCCCCAGGGCTTGGAGGAGCATGACGAGCGAAAGCTCCTTGCGGAGGAAGCCGAAGATGAGCGTCACCCCGAGCTCCCGGGGAAGGCCAAGGAGCCCCGAGACGAGCGGAGCAAGGACGACGTTGAAGGTCCTGTCCCACCGGAAGTACTGAAACAGGCTCAGGACGACGCTTCCGCCGATGAGGAGCGGCCAGGCGAGCCGGACGAAGGCCTTGAGATGGAGATAGACCTTCAGGGCGATGATCCGTAACGAGGGAAGCTTGAGCGTCGGAATCTCGAGGATGAGTCCCGGCGACTCGGAGGGCATGAAGAAGGACAGAAGCCGGCCGAGGCCGGCGACGAGAGCCAGGTTGGCGACATAGAAGCCCATGGCCCAGAGCGGGCCGAGGTAGAAGGCGACCAGGGCGAGGATGATCGTCGTCCTGGCCGAACAGGGAATGAAGGGGATGAGGAGCGAGGTCAACACCCGGTCGCGCCGCGACTCGAGGACCCGGGTCGCGGTGATGGCCGGGACATTGCAGCCGAAACCGAGGACGAAGGGCGAGATGGACTTGCCGTGGAGTCCGAGACGGTGCATGAACGTGTCGAGAAGGAAACCCGCCCGGGAGAGATAACCCGCGTCCTCAAGAACGGCCATGAGGAAGAGGAGAGGGATGAAATACGGCAGGACGATGGCCACGCCCCCGCCGATCCCCTGGAGGAGGCCGTCGGCCAGGAAGGCCCTGAGACTCCTCCCCCATCGCGCGTCGATGGCCGCTTTGGCGTTTTCCAAGGGGCGGAGGAAAAAAGCCTCGAGGGGAGAGCCGGCCTTGAAGATAATGAAGAAAAACGCCAGGAAGACGCCGGCCAGGACGACGTAGCCGAAGAACGGGTGCATGAGGACGTCGTCGATCCTCTCCGGCAGGCTTCTCCGGCTCCGGTGGTGGACGACGCTCGTCTCCTCGAAAATTTTCATGGCCTGGTGGTGGCGCTCCGCCGCCAGGACCTCGTAGGCCGGCATGCCGCGCTCGGCCTCCAGAGCCGCCCGGACGCCGGAAAGGGCGGCCTTGAGGCCGGGTTGACTTTCGGTCGGAAAATCGGCGCAGGCCCCTTCCCCCGACTCGATCATCCGGACGGCCGTGAAGCGGGCGTTGGCAATGACCGGGAAATCGGACGGGATGGCGCCGGCGAGCTCGTCGATCCGGCTTTCGACGGCCGGCGACCACCGCGATCGAACGGAAGGACGGCGGCCTCCCCCGGCCGCTATCACGGCGGCGTCGACGAGCTCCCGGATGCCCCGGCCGTGGGAGGCGATAGTCGGGACGACCCGGACGCCGAGGTCCTCTTCGAGCTTGGCCGGGTCGACGGTGATCCCCTTTTTTTCGGCCAGGTCGAGCATGTTGAGGGCGACGACCATCGGCAGCCCCATTTCGAGAAGCTCGAGGGTCAGCTCGAGGCTCCGGCCCAGGATCGAGGCGTCGACGACGTTGATGAGGACATCGGGGCTTTCCTCGAAAAGATGGGTCAGGGCGACTTTCTCCGCCGGGTCGGAAGGGCGGAGAGAATACGCTCCCGGGAGGTCGATGATGTTCAGGATCTTATCGTCGACCACGACCCGGCTGTGGGCGTGTTGAACGGTCGAGCCGGGGAAATTCGTCGATTGGACCTTGGCTCCGGCGATGGCGTTGAAGAGGGTGCTTTTCCCGCAGTTCGGCTGGCCGATGAAGAGGACGACCGGCTCGCGGCCTTCAGACCCGTTCATCGACGGCGACGACGATCCTCCGGGCGATGCCCCGGCCGACGGCCATGGACACCCCCGTCCGAAGGTTCTTCAAGACGATGGGACCGCCCCAGATGCCCCGCGGGCCGCATTCGACCCGGTCGCCCGGTTGGAAGCCGAGCGAGAAAAGACGACGTCGAACGCCCTCTCCGCCGGCGATATCGACGATCCGGAGGATTTTTCCCTCCGCCGAGGGATCGATGATGGTCATGAATCTTGATTCTTTCTTATTGAGAATTATTCTCATTATTAATATACAGGATTTCTTTTCGTTTTTCAACTTCCCTCCTTTGTGTTAGGATAAATGGGATTTTTTCACGGAGGTTCGACCATGACGATCCGCGCCGGAAAACGATTCGCCCTGCTGGCGCTGCTGCTCGCCCTTCCCCTCTCCGGCGACGAGGGGATGTGGCTGTTCAACATGCCGCCCGCCCAGATTCTCAAGATGAAATACAAGTTCGACGTCACGGACGAATGGCTCCGTCACGTCCAACTCGCCTCGGTCCACTTCGGCGGAGCCTCGGGTTCGTTCGTCTCTCCCGACGGCCTCGTCCTGACGAACCACCATGTCGGCCAGGGAGCCATCCAGAACCTGAGCACCAAGGACCGCAACCTCATGGAGACCGGCTTCTACGCCCGGACCCGGGCCGAGGAGCTCAAGGTCCCGGGCATGGAGCTCCGCGTCCTCCAGAATATCGAGGACGTGACGGCCAGGGTCCTCGCCGCTGAAACGGCCGGAATGGCCCCCGCCGAGGCGGTCGAAGCGCGCAACAAAGTCATTGCCGCCGTCGAGAAGGAGGCGTCGGACAAGACCGGCTTGCGGGCGACGGTCGTCAACCTCTACTCGGGAATGATGTACCATCTCTACACCTACAAGGTTTATGCCGACGTTCGCCTCGTCTTCGCCCCCGAATACCAGATCGCCTTTTTCGGCGGAGATCAGGACAATTTCACCTATCCCCGCTACGACCTCGACATCACCCTCTTCCGCCTTTATGAGAATGACAAACCGGTCAATTCCAGCCACTATCTCAAGTGGAGCTCGACCCCGGTCAAGGAAGGCGACCTCGTCTTCGCCTCGGGCCATCCCGGCTCGACGGGACGCCTCCTGACCTACGCCCAGCTCGAGTTCCTCCGCGACGTCGCCTACCCCTGGACGATCGCCAACTACGAGCGCCGCCAGCGTCTTCTCAAGGAGTACGGCCGGCGCGGGGCCGAGGCCGCCCGACAGGCCCAGGGAACCCTCTTCGGCATCGAAAACAGCCTCAAGGCCACGACGGGCTATCAGTCCGGACTCATCGACAAGGCCCTCATGGCCAAGAAGCTCAAGGACGAGCAAGCCCTCCGGGACGAGATCCGCAAGAATCCGGAATTGGAACAAGTCTACGGCAAGGCCTGGGACGAGATTACCGCCGCGGAAAGAGCCTATGCCTCTTTCTACAAGAACTACCGGTTCTTCGAGGGCGGGGCCGGATTCACGACGTCCTATTTCGGCACCGCCCGGACCCTCGTCCGGTTGGCCGCCGAGCGGTCGAGGCCCGACGCCGAGCGCCTCCGCGAGTACCGGGAATCCGCGATTCCCGGCCTCACCCGCCGGATGCTGGCCGTGACTCCGGTCTACGATGAGCTCGAAATCTTCAACCTGACCGATTCCCTCGTCCAACTCCAGAAGGAATTCGGGACGATGACCGAGGTCCGGTGGCTCTTCGCCGGCCGGTTGGCCGAGGACGTCGCCCGGGAGCTCGTCACCGGGACGAAGCTCAAAGACCCGGAGGTCCGAAAAAGCTATCTCGAAGGAGGGTTGGAGGCCATCCAGCTGTCCGACGACCCGATGATCAAGCTCGCCCTCCTCGTCGACCCCGTCTCGCGCGGCTTTCGCCGGAAATACGAGCGCGAGGTCGAGTCCGTCGAGACGGCGAATGGGTCCCTCATCGCCCAGGCCCTCTTCAAGCTCAAGGGAAGCTCGGTCCCGCCCGATGCGACGGGGAGCCTCCGGCTGAGCTTCGGAACGGTCAGGGGCTACGTCGAGAAAGGGCGCAAGGTCCCCTTCTTCACGACGTTCCAGGGCCTTTACGACCTTTCGGCCAAGAACGGAAACCGGGACCCTTATGTTCTGCCCCGGAGCTTCCCGGCGGCCAAGGCCTCCGTACGGATGGCGACCCCCTTGAATTTCGTCTCGACATGCGATTCCATCGGCGGGAATTCGGGCTCTCCGGTCATCAACCGCAGGGCCGAATTCTGCGGGGTCCTCTTTGACGGCAACATCCAGTCCCTGCCGGCCCGGTTCGTCTACAGCGACGGCCAGAACCGCTCGGTCATGGTCCACGCCCAGGGGATCATCGAGGCCTTGACCAAGGTCTACAAGGCCCAGCCGCTGGTCAACGAGCTTCTAGGGAAGAAGTAAGGGTCTTGAACGGCCGGGCCCGCGCGTCCATATCCCCCTCGCTGCGTCACCCTGACGAGGGTCCCACTTCGCTCCGGGGGGTATGGCCGCGCCTTGGCCCTTTCGGGGTAAAAGTCAAGGTCTGAGCCAGCATGGCTCCGCGAAATTGACAAAGCGCGGCCGTTTCTGCTAAAAATAGACAATGTTCAAGTGGCTTTCTGAGAAGATTTTCGGGACAAAAAGCGAGCGCGACCTCAAGAAGCTCCGTCCCCTCGTCGGCGCCGTCAACGACTTCGAAGCCGGGATCCAGGGCCTCTCCGACGCCGCCCTTCAGGCCAAAACGGCCGAATTCAAGGAAAAGCTCGCCCAGGGGGCGACAATCGACGATATCCTCCCGGAGGCCTTCGCCGTCGTCCGCGATGCCGCCCGCCGCCGGGTCGGGATGAGGCATTTCGACGTCCAGCTCATCGGCGGCGTCGTCCTCCATCAGGGGCGGATCGCCGAGATGAAGACGGGTGAGGGAAAAACCCTCGTCGCGACCCTCCCCGCCTACCTCAACGCCCTGACCGGCAAGGGCGTCCACATCGTCACGGTCAACGACTATCTGGCCAAGCGCGACACGGAGTGGATGGGCCCGATCTACCGCTCCCTCGGCCTCTCCGTGGGAACGATCCAGCACGACATGGGCGACGCCGAACGCCAGGCCGCCTACCGGGCCGACATCACCTACGGAACGAACAACGAGTTCGGGTTCGACTACCTCCGCGACAACATGAAGTTCCGCTTGTCCGACCTCGTCCAGCGGCCTTTCCATTACGCCATCGTCGACGAGGTCGACTCGATCCTCATCGACGAGGCCCGGACGCCCCTCATCATTTCCGGCCCGACCGACGAATCGACCGAGCTCTATTTCCGGGTCGATTCCCTCGTCCGCCACTTCAAGCCCGAGATCCACTTCAAGATCGACGAGAAATCCCGGGCCGTCTCGATCCTCGAGGAGGGCGTCGCCGAGGCCGAAAAGTTCCTCCACGTCCCCAACCTCTACGACCTGGCCCACATGGACCTCGTCCACGGCATCCAGCAGGCCCTCAAGGCCCACTTCCTCTTCAAGCGCGACGTCGACTATATGCTCAAGGACGGCCAGGTCATTATCGTCGACGAGTTCACCGGCCGCCTCATGCCCGGCCGGCGCTACAGCGACGGCCTCCACCAGGCCCTCGAGGCCAAGGAAAAGGTCAAGATCGAACAGGAATACCAGACCCTCGCCCAGATCACCTTCCAGAACTACTTCCGGATGTACCGGAAGCTCGCCGGGATGACGGGCACGGCCGCGACCGAGGCCACGGAGTTCGGGCACATCTACGGCCTCGACGTCGTCGAAATCCCGACCAACAAGACTCTCATCCGGCTCGAGAACCCGGACGTCGTCTACCGGACGGCCAGGGAGAAATGGGAGGCCGTGGTCAATGAGATCGACGATCTCGCCAAGGCCGGCCGGCCCGTCCTCGTCGGGACGATCTCGATCGAAAAATCAGAGCATCTGAGCTCCCTCCTCCGGAAGAAAGGCCTGAAGCACGTCGTCCTCAACGCCAAGTACCACGAGCAGGAGGCGACGATCATCGCCCAGGCCGGCCGGATCGGGGCGGTGACGATCGCCACGAACATGGCCGGCCGCGGCGTGGACATCCTTCTCGGCGGGAACCCCGACTACATGGCCAAGGAAGCCCTCCGCCGCAAGGGCCTTGATCCCCTCCAGGCTTCCCCCGAGGATTACCGGGCCGCGTTCGCCGAAGCCAAGAAAACGACCGACGCCGATCACGAGAAAGTCGTGGCCATGTCCGGCCTCCACATCTTGGGAACCGAGCGCCATGAGGCCCGCCGGATCGACAACCAGCTCCGCGGCCGGGCCGGCCGCCAGGGGGATCCAGGATCGTCCAGGTTCTATCTCAGCCTCGAAGACGACCTCATGCGGATCTTCGGCAGCGAGCGGATTTCGGGCCTCATGGCCCGGATCGGCATGAGCGAAGGCGTGCCCATCGAGCACGGCATGGTCACCAAGGCCATCCTCCGCGCCCAGAAGCAGGTCGAAGGCCACAACTTCACGATCCGGAAGCACCTCCTCGAGTACGACGACGTCATGAACAAGCAGAGGGAGACGATCTACAAGCAGCGGCGGGAAATTCTCGAGGGGAAGGACATCAGGGAATACGTCCAGGAGCTCACCGAAACCCTTCTCGACTGGCTCCTCGACGCGCACATGAACAAGGAGAAGCAGCCCGAGGAGTGGGACAAGACGGCCTTCGCCCAGGCCGTCCTGGCCCAGTTCGGCCTGTCGGTCGACAGCCTGGGGATCGATTGGGGCGGAGTCACTTTCGACGTGCTGAGGGAAACCGTCCTCTCCGCCCTGCGCAAAAACTACGAGGACAAGGAACGGCTCCTCGGCCCGGGGGCGATGCGCCAGTTCGAGAGGATCATCCACCTCCAGGTCATCGACCAGCAGTGGAAAGACCATCTCCTGGGGATGGACTACCTCAAGGAGGGAATCGGCCTGCGCGGCTACGGCCAGCGCGACCCGTTGGTCGAATACAAGAAGGAAAGCTTCGACATGTACCAGGCGATGCTCGACCGGATCGAGGAGGAGACGATCCGCTACCTCTACCTCCTCCAGCCCGTCGTCGAGACCGAGATGCCGGTCCGCCGGACCGAGCGGCCGACCTACCGGCAGGGGCCACCGCCCCCTCCCTCGTCCCCGAAGGGCGGCGGCCGCCAGGTCCGGGCGACGATCCCCGGCCGGCGGAAAAAATAGACCCGAGGAGGAGCCATGCCCGAGGAGACGATCCGCGAAGGATTGACCTTCGACGACGTCCTCATCGTCCCGGCCAAATCATCCGTCGGCCCGAACGAGGCCGTTGTCGCCACGACATTCAGCCAGAACATCGCCCTCAACATCCCCCTCGTCAGCGCGGCCATGGACACGGTGACGAAATCCCTCATGGCCATCGCCCTGGCCCAGCAGGGCGGCCTGGGGATCATCCACCGGAACATGCCCGTCGCCGTCCAGGCCGAGGAGGTCGACAAAGTCAAGCGCCACGAGAGCGGGATGATCCACGACCCGATCAGCATGCGGCCGACCGACCGGATCGAACAGGCCCGGGAAGCCATGTCCCGCTATCATATCTCGGGCCTGCCGATAACCGAGGCGGGCGGCAAGCTCGTCGGCATCCTGACCAACCGGGACATCCGCTTCGAAACCCGGACGAACATTGCCATCGAGAAGGTCATGACCAAGGACCTCGTGACCGTTCCCGTCGGGACGCCCCTCGACAAGGCCGAGAAGCTCTTCCACAAGCATAAAATCGAGAAGATCCTGATCGTCGACAAGGGTTTCCGCCTCAAGGGGATGATCACCTACAAGGACATCCTCAAGAGGATCCAGTATCCGAACTCGACCAAGGACGGTCTGGGCCGGCTCCGCGTCGGGGCGGCCGTCGGCGTGGGCGAGGACGTCCTCGAAAGGGCGAAAGCCCTGATCGCGGCCAAGGCCGACGTCCTGGTCGTCGACACGGCCCACGGCCACAGCCAGCGCGTCCTCGAGACGGTCAGGCTCCTCCGCAGGGAATTTCCCGGCCAGGAATTGGTCGCCGGGAACATCGGCACGGCGGAGGCGGCCCGGGACCTCATCGCCCTCGGCATCAACGCCCTCAAGGTCGGCGTCGGGCCGGGCTCGATCTGCACGACCCGGGTCGTCAGCGGGGCCGGCATCCCCCAGATCACGGCCGTGGCCGACGTGGCCAAGGTCGCCCGCCCCCGCCGCATTCCGATCATCGCCGACGGCGGTGTCAAATTCTCGGGCGACGTGACGAAGGCCGTCGCCGCCGGGGCGAGTTCGGTCATGCTCGGCAACATGCTGGCCGGGACGGACGAGGCCCCCGGCGACGTCGTCCTCTACCAGGGCCGGTCTTACAAAATTTATCGCGGCATGGGGTCGCTCGAGGTCATGCGCGAAGGGAAGAGCCGTGACCGCTACTTCCAGGACGTCTCGCCCGAGGCCAAGATCGTCCCCGAAGGCATCGAGGGGATGGTCCCCTACAAGGGGGCCGTGGCGATCCTCCTCCAGATGATCGTCGGAGGGCTGAAGGTCGGGATGGGCTACGCCGGCTGCCGGACGATCGAGGAGCTCCAGCGGAACGGACGGTTCATCAAGATTTCGGCCGCCGGCCTCAAGGAAAGCCACGTCCACGACGTCACGGTCACCAAGGAGGCGCCCAACTACCGTTTCGAATGAAAGACTTTCGCCATGAAAAGACTCCTTCTCATCCTTAGCTTGGCCGCCGCTTCGGGACTCGGCTCCTTCTTGGCTGCTTTCCAGATCGTCCCGGTCCCGCCGGTTCCCGAAAACGTCGCCGCCGTCATCACCCAGAGATGCCTCGACTGCCACCGCGGCCCGAAACCGGCCGAGAAACTCAGCCTCGAACCCGATAAAATCCTGGCCGCGACGCTCGATAAGCCGACGGCCGGCGACCCCGCCAGGAAGCTCATCGATACCTCCGCTCCCGAGAAAAGCTACCTTCTGGCCAAGGTCAGGGGCGACCGGAACATCGGGGGGAGCCGGATGCCGGCCCGCCAGCCTCGCCTTCCGGAAAGCGAGATCAAACTCCTCGAGGACTGGATTCACGGGCTCAAAGGGGCGGTCCGGTAGGCCGGTCCGCTCCCGCTGAGCGCCCGTCTTGAAGGAGAGGCCATGAAAAAGAAATTCTGGCGCTGCTACATCTGCAACGACATCCACTGGGGGCTTCGCCCGCCCGAAGTCTGTCCGACCTGCAAGGCCCGATCGGCCTACGTCGAGACGACCTCCCGCGAAGCCCGGACGATCCTCGGGCAGGCCATGGCCGACGGCCCCGATTTCTCCCGGGAGGACTTCCGGCGGGCGATCGAGGCTTTCGCCCGCGACAACGAGTTCCGGGTCAATCCCGACTCGGCGAAGGTCGAATCCCTCCTCGACGGCCTGTTGGCCAACGAAGCCAACCACGGGTTGAAATACTGCCCCTGCCGTCTCCGGACCAAGGAATTCGAGGAAGACATCAAGATCATCTGCCCCTGCAATTTCCCCGCCCACGAAACCTACAAAGGCCTGGACAAAGGGGAATGCTGGTGCGGACTCTTCATCAGGAGATGACCCATGTCCCGAAAAATCATGTTCCATGGACGGGAATGTCCGCACTGCCGGGCGATGATGCCCCTCGTCGAGAAGCTCGTTCAAGAAACCGGCATCGCCGTCGAACGTCTCGAGGTCTGGCACGACGAAAAGAACGCCGACCTCATGCGTTCTTTCCGGCCGGCCATCGCCGCCAAGTGCGGCGGCCAGCTCCGCGTCCCGACCTTCATCGACCCCGACTCGTCCGACGTCATGTGCGGCGAGGTCCCCTACGAAACCCTGAAGGCCTGGGCCCAACGCTGAGCCGGTCCTTTGCCGCCGATCCCGACAAGGAGGCCCCATGCCCCTCATCGACCGATTCGCCCCGACGAAGGGAGAACGGCTCGAAATCCTCGGCGCCGACGGGCATCTCGTCCGTCCGGAGCTCGAGCCATCCCTCCCGCCCGAATCTCTGAAGCGCCTCTACGCCCTGATGGTCGCGACTCGCCTTGGCGACCAGAAGGCGCTGAACCTCCAGCGCCAGGGCCGCCTGGGGACGTTCGCTTCAAGCCGAGGCCATGAAGCCTGCCAAGTGGGAACGGCCTTCGGCCTCCGCCCCGCCGAGGATTGGGTCTTCCCCTATTTCCGTGATTTCGGGCTCTACCTGACCCTAGGGTATCCGCTGGACGACTTCTATCATTATTGGATGGGCCACGAGGCCGGGCTCCGGACGCCGGAAGGGCTCAATCTGTTTTCCTTCGCCATTCCGGTCGGGTCCCAGATTCTCCATGCCGCCGGCGCCGGGATGGCGGCCGACATCCTGGGGAAAAAGATCGCCGTCGTCACGACCTTCGGCGACGGGGCAACCTCCGAAGGCGATTTCCACGAAGGCCTGAATTTTGCCGGAGTCTTTCGGACCCCCAACGTTTTCGTCTGCTACAACAACCAGTGGGCGATCTCCACGCCTCGACGCCGCCAGACGGCCTCGCCGACGATCGCCCAGAAAGCCGCCGCCTACGGCTTTCCGGGCCTCGCCGTCGACGGCAACGACGTCCTCGCCGTCTTCTCGGCCGTGAGCGAGGCTTTGGATCGGGCCAGGTCCGGAGGAGGTCCGACACTCATCGAGGCCGAGACCTACCGGATGGGCGATCATACGACCGCCGACGACGCCCGCAAGTATCGCCCCGAAGGCGAAGTCAAGGACTGGGAGAGCCGCGACCCCATCCTCCGCTTCCAGGCCTATATCCGCGACAAAGGCCTTTGGGACGAGACCTTCGAAACGGACGTCAAGGAGAAGGCGGCTTCGGACATCGAAAAGGCCGTGGCCGAAGCCGAATCGAGGCCGGCCGCGACACCCGAGGACGTCTTCGCCCACACTTTCAAGGAAATGACGCCGCGCCTCAGAGACGAGCTCGCCGAGCTCCGGGAAACCCACGAGGAGGCGGGCCGATGAAGATGACCATGGTCCAGGCCCTCAATCAGGCCCTCGCCCAGGAAATGGCCCGCGACCCCCGGGTCGTCGTCCTCGGCGAGGACGTCGGCCGCGACGGCGGAGTTTTCCGCGTCACTGAAGGATTAATCGATCGATACGGAGAGCGCCGGGTCTTCGACACGCCGCTGGCCGAATCGGGCATCATCGGCATCTCGGTCGGAATGGCCGCCCTCGGCCTCAAGCCCGTGGCCGAGATTCAATTCATGGGCTTCATCTACCCCGCTTTCAACCAGATCCTCTCCCATGTCGCCCGGCTCCGGAACCGGACGCGGGGACGGTTCACGGCCCCGCTCGTCATCCGGACGCCCTACGGGGCGGGAGTCCGGGCCCTCGAACACCATTCCGAGAGCACGGAGGCCTTTTTCTGCCACATTCCGGGCTTGACCGTCGTCGTGCCCTCGAGCCCGGCGGAGGCCAAAGGGCTCCTCACGGCGTCGATCCGAAGCGAGGATCCCGTCGTCTTCCTCGAGCCGAGCCGGCTCTACCGGGCGGAGAAAGAGGAGGTTCCCGACGGGGACTTCGAGATTCCCCTCAGACAGGCCCGCGTCGTGCGGGAGGGAAAGGATGTCACCGCCGTCGGATGGGGAGCCATGATCCCGGCGATCCTCAAGGCCGCGGAGGAGGCGGAATCGTCGGGCCTCTCCGTCGAAGCCGTCGACCTTCGGACGCTGACCCCCTTCGACGAGGAAACGATCCTCGCCTCGGTCAAGAAAACAGGACGGGCGGTCATCGTCCATGAAGCTCCGAAGAACGCCGGCCTGGGGGCCGAAATCTCGGCCGTAATCGCGGAAAAAGCCCTTCTCAGCCTCGAAGCCCCGGTCCTCAGGGTCACGGGCTATGACATCACTCCTCCCCTCCCCAAGACCGAGGACTATTATTACGTCGGCCCCGAAAGAATCCTCCGCGGGATTCGCCGGCTCATGGAGTTCTGACATGGCCAAAGCCTTCCGCTTTCCCGACGTCGGCGAAGGAATCACCGAGGGCGAAATCGTCCGCTGGCTCGTCGCCGAGGGTGAGGAGGTCAAGACCGACCAGCCCTTGGCCGAGATCGAGACCGACAAGGCCGTTGTCGAGATGCCGTCGCCCTACGCCGGCACCGTTCTCAAGCTCCATTTCCGCGAAAAGGACCTCGTCAAGGTCGGATCCGTCCTGGTGACGATCGGCGAAAAAGGCGAGAGCGTTTCCGAAGCGGTCGAAGCTCCGGCCGCAGCGCCCGCGCCCGTTTCCGGACGTCCGTCCGCGGCGCCGCCGGCCCCGGCTTCAGGGACGGAGCCCCTGGCGACGCCCAAGGTCAGAAAGCTCGCCCAGGAGCTGGGCGTCGACCTCCGGGCCGTTACCGGCACGGGTCCTCAAGGACGGATCACCGAGGACGACGTCCGTGCCGCCAAGGCGAAACCCGCCGTTCCGGCCGTCAAGATCAAGGCGAAATATGATTTCTACGGTTCGCTCGAGCGCATCCCCCTCCGCGGAGTCCGCCGGGCGACGGCCAGGAGGATGCGGGAATCCCTGGACAAGGCGGCCCATGTCACCCATTTCGACGAGGCCGACGCCTCGGCTCTCGTCCGGCTCCGCGACCGGCTCAAAGCGGAGGCGGAAGCCCGGGGCGTCAAGCTGACTTATCTGCCGTTCATCGTCAAGGCCGTCGCCGCGGCCCTCAAGACCCATCCCTTTTTGAACGCGACCCTCGACGACGAGGGCGAAGAAATCGTCCTCAAGTCGTATGTCAACATCGGCATCGCCGTCGACGTTCCCGACGGCCTGATCGTCCCCGTCGTCAAAATGGTCGACCAGAAAGGCGTCCTCGACATCGCCGAGGAAATCCAAAACCTCGCCAAGTCGGCTCGGGACCGGACGCTCGACCTCGCCGACCTCAAGGGGGGGACGTTCTCGATCACGAACGTCGGCGTCCTCGGCGGCGAAGCGGCGACGCCGATCATCAACTATCCCGAAGTCGCCATCCTGGCGACCCTGAGGATCGCCGACCGCGTCCGGGCCGAAAACGGCCGGCCCGTCGTCCGCAAGACCCTCCCCCTCTGCCTCTCCTTCGACCATCGGGTCATCGACGGGGCCGAGGCCGCCCGCTTCACGACCGACCTCAAGAAGATCCTCGAGGACGAAGCCGCCCTCGAACAGGCCGCCCAGGACTGAGAAATAACCTTCTCTTTCGCAACAAAGCCAAGCCAAGGCCATCCTGAAGCCCCCGTAGCGGAGGGGGGGCCCCCCCTGCTGGTTTCCCGGCGCCGGGGACAAGGAGGGCCTTGGCTTGGCGACCGTCGTTGCGAGGATTACTTAGGATGGTTGCCGGGATCGAGGAGGACGACCTTGGGCATGTGGAACTCGTTCTCCTCGTCCTCGAGCTCGACGTAGGTGACGACGATCATGTTGTCGATGAGCCGGGTCCGGCCGATATACACGGCCAGGGCAATGAGGGTCCCCTCCCCGACCTCGGCCACGGGCGTCAAACCTCCGGTTTCGACGGCCGCGAGGTCATCGAGCCGGGCTCTCGGCTCTCGGCCCACGACGTCCCGCATTTCCCCGAGAATCGCCTCCGCCCGCCGCTCGCCTGAGGCGATCATCTCTCTCGCCCTGGCCAGGCTCCTCGACAGGACGAGGGCGGCCCGGCGTTCCTCGGCCGAGAGATAGACGTTCCGCGAGCTCATCGCCAAGCCGTCGGCCTCCCGGACGATGGGCCGGACATCGATCCTGACGTCCAGATTGAGGTCTTCGGCCATCCGTTTCAGAATGAGAGCCTGCTGGGCGTCCTTCTGCCCGAAAAAAGCCGCGTCGGGACGGACGATTTCGAAAAGCTTGAGGACGACCGTGCATACGCCCCGGAAATGACCCGGCCGCGAAGCCCCGCAGAGGACGCCCTGGAGGTCTTGGACCTCGACGTACGTTTTATACCCCGGCGGGTACATCTCCTCGGCGGACGGGGCGAAGAGATAATCCGTCCCCGCCTCCCTGAGCAAGGCTTCGTCCCGAGCATGGTCGCGAGGATAAGAGGCAAAATCTTCTCTCGGGCCGAATTGGGCCGGGTTGACGAACGAGCTGACGACCGTGACGTCGGTCGCCGCCCGGGAGGCCCGGACGAGGCTGAGATGCCCTTCGTGGAGATAGCCCATCGTCGGGACGAGGCCGATCGTCCTCCCGGCCGCCCGGCCGGCCCTGGCGGCGGCTTTCATCTTCGAGACGGTTCGGATGATACGCATCGCCGTCCCTCAGGCTTTCCGCCGCGGCCGGGAACGCGAGTTCCGGGATTTCCTGAGCTCGGCGAGGACGGGGGGCTTGAGGTGATAGGATTGTTCGCCGTTGGGAAACCCGCCCCGGCGGACGTCCTCCCCGTAGTGGGCGACCGCGTCTCCGATCACGGCGTGAAGGTCGGCATATTTCTTGACGAATTTGGGGAGATAGCCGTCAAGGTAGCCGACGAGGTCGTGGAAGACGATGATCTGCCCGTCGCAGAGAGGCCCGGCCCCGATCCCGATCGTCGGGAGGGCGAGCCTCCCCGTGATCAGCCCGGCGACTTCGGCCGGAATGCACTCCAGGACGACGGCGAAGGCGCCAGCCGACTCGAGGTCCAGGGCTTCGCCGATAAGACGGCGGGCGTCGACCGCCGACGTCCCCTGGACCTTGAAGCCTCCCAGCCGGGCGACGGACTGGGGAGTCAAGCCGACATGCCCGAGGACGGGGATGTCCGCCTCGACGAGGGCCTCGATGAGCCTCAGCCGCCGGGGGGAAGCGCCTTCGATCTTGACTCCCTGGGCTCCGCCCTCCTTGATGAACCGGCCGGCGTTGGCCACGGCCGCAGCCTCGTCCCCATGATAGGACAGAAACGGCATATCGCCGATGACCAGCGCCCGGCGGGCCGCCCTCGAGACGGGCCTCAGGTGGTGGAGGATGTCCTCCATCGTCACCGGCAGGGTGTCGGAGTATCCCAGGACGACCATCCCCAAGGAATCGCCGACGAGGATGAGGTCGATTCCGGCCTCGTCAATAATCCGGGCGACGGCGTAGTCGTAGGCCGTCAGGGCGACGATCTTCTCCCCCGCCGCCTTCTTCGCCTGAAGGGCGGGGATGGTCACGCGGGCGTCGGGTGTCGCGGACATGGCCTTTCCTTTCTCCCCATCCCGCCTCGCATCGCGGGATTGAGGTAAAGTCTCGTTCAGGTCTCGCCTATTTCTTCCTCCCGCCGTCCTTTTCGGCGTAGCTCGAAGGGACGTAATAGAGGGGATTCTTCTTCATCTGGCCGATTTGAGCGACGATCTCGTCGAGGTCGGCGTCGCGGCCGAGGTCGAGGTCGTCCGACTTGACGACGAGGAGGGGGGCCGCTTGGTAATTGAAGAAAAAATAATCGAAGGCCTCGATGAGGTCCTGGAGGTACTTGTCCGAGATATTTTTCTCGAGAGGCAAGCCTTCCTTGGAGACCCGGCGGATGAGGGTCGGAAGGGAAATCTGGAGATAGATGACGAGATCGGGCTTGGGAACGCGCTCGGCGAAGACGCCGTAAATTTTCTCGTAAACGACGAGCTCGTCATCGGTCAGGGTTTGATAGGCGTAAATCTTGTCCTTCTCGAAAATGTAGTCGCAGATGACCCTTTCCTCGAAGAGGTCGCGCTGGGCGAGCCGGACCTGCTGGTGGTAGCGGTTGACGAGAAAGACGAGCTGAGCCAGGAAGGCCGCGCCTTCCTTCTCGTCGTAGAAATCCTTGATGTAGGGATTCTCGGCCCGGTCGAGGACGATCTTCCCCCCGATGCGCTGTGAAAGAAGGCCCGCCAGCTTCGTCTTGCCCGAATGGAAAACGCCCTCGAGGGCGATGTGCTTGTAGCCGATTTCCGGAGCGTCGGGCATGGGTTTCGACTCGAGGCGATTCAGTTATAACGGATAAGCAGGGCCAAGTCAACGGACCATCAGGCGGAGGGGGGGGCTCCGCCGGACGGCGGGGTCCATTGGCCGGGGATGACGACCCAGGCGATGACGTAGAAGACGAGCATCGGGATGATGACGCTGATGAGGGCGATGGCGACGAAGATGAGACGGACGAGCGAGACGTCGATGTCGAAATATTCGGCCAGGCCTCCGCAGACGCCGCCGATCATCTTCTGGTTCAGGGACCGATAAAGGCGTTTGGCCATCGCCGCCCTCCTTTCAGATGTTGATCCGGATCGGAAGAATGACGGTCGTGATGCCTTTCCAGCGGAGCTCACGCTGGATGGCGAAGGCCGTCTCGTTGTGCATGAGGCGGTGGATGAATCCGGTCTGGGGAAAGACGGACTGGCCGGCGAAGACGGTTGAATGAGGGAAATCCTTGACGATCTTTTCGACCAGGCCGCTGGCCGTCTCGACGATGTCCGTCCCGAGGTCGAACCGGAAATCGGCCGGCAGGCCCATCCGCCGGGCCTGGGAGACGTATTTACGGAGGGCGTCGCGCGTTGAGCTTTCGAGGGAGCGGACATCTTCCGACTCCCGGAACGAGCCGACGTCAACCTCGGCCACGGAAACGAAGATGAAATTCTTGTAGAGGCCGGGGAAGCTGCGGATGACGGAGAGAAACGTGTGGACACCGAAGCCGTTGTAGCCGTTGACGAGCTGGATGGCCGTCATGTGCTTCGGATTGAGAGGCTCCTCGATCTCCGTGTCCCGGGTCGGGATGTTGAGAAGGAGGTCGTCGAGTTCCCGAACCCCCACGCGGACCTTGTTGTAGTGACGTTTGGTCAGGAAACACAGGCCGATCACGAGGGACGTGATGACCAGGGTCAACCATCCCCCGAGGGTAAACTTCTCGAGCGTCGTGATGATAAGGATCGTCAGGCAGAGGACGAGGCCGAGGAGATGGATCGGCAGCCGGCGCTTCCATTTTGGCTCGGCCGCCCGATGCTTGATGAAATATCGGGACATGCCCAGCTGGCTGAGGGAGAACGTCAGGAAAACGTTGATCGAATACATGACGACCAGGGTCGAGATGCTGCCCCGGGCATAGAGAAGGAGGAGAATGGCCGACCCCCCCATAAGGAAAACGCCGTTGTGGATCGTCAGCCGGTCGGAGAGCGAAGCGAAGCGGTGGGGAAACCAGTAGTCGACGGCCATGTTGGCCATGACTCTCGGGCCGGCGACAAATCCGGCCTGGGCGGCGACGAAGAGGAGCGCGCCCTCCGAAAAGATGGTGATGAAAGCGATGGTCTTCCCGATCCCCCAGCCGGAAAAAACCTCGCCGGCCAGGATGGCGTTCAGCGTCCGGCCCTCGACGGGTTTGACGTTGAGAAGGAGATAGCAGATGAGGATCCCGGAGGCCGTGAAAGCCAGCGAGACGGCCATATAGATCATTGTCGTCTTACCGGTCTTGGCCCGGGGCTCGCGGAGGATTTGAAGGCTGTTGGAGACGGCCTCGATTCCGGTGTATGTCCCGCCGCCGAGGGAAAACGCCTTGAAAAAGAGGAGAAGCAGTCCGCCCGTCCCCAGCATGGTCAGGCCGGACCGGAAATCCGTGCCGATTTGGCGGGAGACGGGTCCGATCTGGGGAATATGAGAGAGAATCCCGTATCCGATCAGGAGAAGATGGGTGACGACGAAGACGAGGAATATCGGAGCGAGAACCGTCACGGACTCCTTGACTCCGCGGAGGTTGAAAACGACGAGGAGAAGGAGGAGGAAGATTTCGAACGGAACCTTGTAGGATCGCCAGGCCAAGGGAAAAAAGCTGAAGATCGCGTCGCCGCAGCTGACGATCGAGACGGTGATCGTCAGGATGTAATCAACGAGGAGGGCCGCCCCCGAGACGACGCCGACCTTTTCCCCCAGGGTTCGCGAGGCGACCAGGTAGCCGCCTCCGCCCGAGGGAAAATATTCGATGATCCGGGAATATCCGGCCGAAATGACGATGACGGTCACGGTCGTCGCCAGGGCCAAGAAGAGGGCGAGATACGTATGCTGTCCCAGAGCCTTAAAGGCCTCCTCGGGACCATAGGACGACGACGACAAGCCGTCCGCGCCCAATCCGATCCAGGCCAGGACGGGGATCAGGGCCAGCTTATGGAAAAGATGGGGATCCTTGATATTCTTCGGTTTCCCGATCAAGGTTTCCTTGATGATGTCCTTGAGGTCTTTTTCGTCGTTCATCATGCCTCGGCCGGCCTATTGTATCCCGCCCGAACGCCCGTTTCAAATCTTGACTAAACGCGGGCTCTATGGTATCCGATAAAAGTCATTTTCCATCCTCATCCATTTCACGGAGGTCATGTTTCATGCACGGATGGACCGGATCGATACTCCGCATCAATCTTTCGACGAAATCCTTCCGCAGGGAATCCTACGGCGAAGACTTCGCCCGGACCTGGGTCGGCGGCCGCGGATTCGCGGCCAAAATCCTCTACGAGGAAGTCCCGCCCGGGACGGACCCTCTCGGGCCGGACAATAAATTCATCGTCGCCCTGGGGCCCATCGCCGGCATTCCGGCCCCCAACACGGGCAAGGCCGTCGTCGCCGCCAAGTCCCCCCTCACCGGCTTCTACGGTGACGGCAACCTGGGGACGCGCGTCTCGGAACATCTTCGCAAGGCGGGATACGATGCCCTGATCATCGAGGGCAAGGCCGACCGGCCGACGATGCTCTTCATCGAAGATAACAAGGTCGAGTTCCTGCCTGCCGGCGAGGTCTGGGGAAAAGGGACCTACGCGACGAACGACTTCATCTACAAAAAATACGGGGCCGGCGTCGGCGTCCTCAACATCGGCCAGGGCGGCGAAAACCTCGTTCGCTACGCCGTCGTCCGGAGCCTCGAAGGACGGGCCGGCGGACGTCCGGGCATGGGGGCCGTCATGGGTTCGAAACTCCTCAAGGCCATCGTCGTCAAGGGCACCCGGCCGATCCCCCAGGCCGACCCGCAGGCGATGAAGGCCCTCGGCTTCGGCGACCTCAAGAAAGTCGGCCAGATCGACAAGGAGACCGGCTGGTCCATCCAGAGCACGACCGGAGTCCTGGCCTGGTGCAACGAGGTCGCCGGGCTTCCCGTCCGCAACTTCCGCAAAACCCACCATCCCGAAGCCTGGAAGATCGACGGCGAACGCTTGAACAACGCCCGGATCGCGACCTACGGCTGTCCGAACTGCACGATGCGCTGCGGCATCACGATCCACGACCGGGAAGGCCGCGAATCCGAGCTCGATTACGAAAACATCGGTCTCCTCGGGTCCAACCTCGAAATCTTCGAGCTCGACCAGGTCGGCTCCCTGAACTACCTCTGCGACGAATACGGCCTCGATACGATGTCGGCCGGCTGCGTCCTGAGCTTCTACGCCGACGCCATCGAGCACGGCGCGGCGAGCGGCGACTTCAAGTTCGGCGACGCCGAAACGGCCAAGAATCTCCTGACTATGGCCGCCCATCGCGACGGCCAGGTCGGCAACCTCCTGGCCGACGGCTCGCTGCGGATGGCCCGGGCCTTCGGCCGCGGCTCCGAGGCCTACGCCATGCAGGTCAAGGGCCTGGAGGTCGCGGCTTACAACTGCAAATTCATCCCCGGCCAGGCTCTGGCCTTCGGCGTCGCGGCGATCGGGGCCCACCACCGCGAGGCCTGGATCATCACCTTCGAGCTCAAACACTCGACCCGGGAATCTTACGGCCCCGAGAAGGCGGCCAAAGTCATCGAGCTCCAACGCATCCGGGGCGGGATGTTCGAGTTCCTCGTCGCCTGCCGCTTCCCCTGGATCGAGCTCGGCTGGGGATTGGACAACTATCCGAAATATTTCAACGCGACGACCGGCCTGAACTGGGGCCTCGACGACATGTGGCGCGTCGCCGACCGGATCTACGGCCTTATCAAGCTGAACTATCTCCGCGAATTCCCGCACGCCACCCGGCAGGGCGACTATCCCCCCGCCGTCTGGTTCGACCCGGCGAACGCCGATACCGACGGGCCCATCGCCGGCAGAGTCCTCGAGAGGGATAAATACGACGGCCTCCTCCAGCATTATTACGACCAGCGCGGTTACGACCATAGGGGAATTCCGACCAGGGCGACGCTCGCCCGCCTCGGCTTGGAGAAAGAGGCCGCCGCGGCGGAGAAATACGGAAGCCTGACTTGAGCCGGGAATGAAAGTCCGGGTGAAGCTCATCGGGCCGCTGATGTACGAGGCCGGGTTCAGCGAGAAGGATATCGAGCTTCCCGAAGCCTCGACGATCGAAGCCCTCCTGTCGATGCTCACTTTGTCCAAGCGGCGTCCGAGGATCGTTACCCGGAACGGCCGGGCGATCGTCCCCCAGGATATTCTCGAGGAGGGCGACAGGATCGCCGTCTCCCCGCTCTACTCCGGCGGATAACGCACGGCAAACGTGATCGACCATGACGTCCTGATCGGCGGCGCCTGGCGGCCGGCCCGGTCCGTGGGGTCCTTCCGGGCCGCCGACCCGACGACGGGTTTGCCGCTACTCGAGACCTTTCCGATTTCGTCCTGGGAAGACGCCCTCGAAGCGATCGAGGCCGGACGCAAGGCCTCCCTCGCCCTCGCCTCGAAGCCCACCGAAGCCATCGCCGATTTCCTCGACCTTCTCGCCAGGCGGATCGTCGAACGGGCGGAGGAACTCGTCGCCCTTGCCCATCGCGAAACGGCCCTTCCTCTCGAACCCCGCCTTCGCCTCAGCGAGCTTCCCCGGACCGCGAATCAGATCCATCAAGCCGCGGCCGCCGCGCGCGACCGCTCTTGGCGCCGGGCGACGATCGATTCCAAGCTCAACATCCGGTCCATGTACGGTTCCCTGGGAGGGCCGGTCGTCGTCTTTGGACCGTCGAATTTCCCCCTGGCCTTCAACGCCGTCGGAGGCGGAGACGCGGCCGCGGCGATCGCCGCCGGAAACCCGGTGATCGCCAAGGGCCATCCCGGCCATCCCTCGACGACGAGGCTTTTCGCCGAAATCGCGTTCGGATGCCTCGCCGAGGCGGGAATGCCGAAGGCAACCCTCCAGCTCATTCATCACCTCGATCCCAAGGACGGGTTCAAGCTGGTGGCCCATCCGTGGGTCGGGGCGACGGCCTTTACCGGAAGCCGACCTTCCGGTTTAAAGCTCAAGGGAGCCGCCGACGGGGCCGGAAAGCCGATTTACCTCGAAATGTCGTCCGTCAATCCGGTTTTCGTCCTGCCCGGCGCGATGCGGGAGCGGGGAGAATCCATCGCCGCCGAGCTCTTCGCCTCCTGCATCCTGGGCGCCGGCCAGTTCTGCACCAAGCCGGGACTTGTCGTCCTCGTCAACGACGAAGCCGGCCGCCGCTTCGTCGAAGCGGCCCAGGGCCTTTTCGAACAGCCGCCATCCGGTTATCTCGTCGGGCCCGGGCTCATCGACGGCCTCAAGGCGGCGATCGCCAAGATGAAGCTCCAGAAAGCCTTCGTCCTCGTCGGAGGAAACGAAGTCGCGGGGCCGGGATTCAGGTTCGCGAATACTCTTCTCGCCGTCCACGCCTGGGACTTTCTCCGGTCTCCGGACGTCTTCCAGCAGGAGGCGTTCGGGACGGCGACCGTTCTCGTCCTCGCTCCCGACTTCGAGGAAATGACCGCCGTCGCGGAGGCGTTGGAGGGAAACCTCGCCGGCTCGATTTACAGCCACAGCGGGGGCGAAGACGACAGCCTCTATCGAACGATCGAGCCTCTGCTTCGCCGGTGCGTGGGGCGCCTTTTGAACGACAAGATGCCCACAGGCCTGGCCGTCGTCCCGGCCATGGCCCACGGAGGGCCTTTCCCCGCGACGGGGCATCCCGGGTTCACTTCGGTCGGGATCCCGGCCTCGATGCTCCGCTTCGCCGCCCTGCGCTGTTACGACAACGTCCGTCCGGAGCGGCTACCCGAAGAGCTCAGAGACGAGAACCCGACCGGCCGGATGTGGCGCCTCATCGACGGCGAATGGACCCGGGACGACGTCGTTCGATAGGTCATTTCCAGGTCATCTGATAAACGACCAATTCGACGAATCCGCTTTCTTTCTCTCGAAGGCAATAAAAGCGGTTGGCTCTCGCCTTGGCCCGGTTCAGGTCCCTTCCGGGATACATCCACGAGCCATGGCCCGGAAGGCTTGCCCGGGCGATAAAAACGCCCTCGGAATCGAAGACATCATGCCAATATTCCTGAGGCTTTCGGCCTCGTTCGTAGGTCTTGACGTAAAGGCGCCGGTCATCGTCCAGGAAGAAGTAGTGAAAAGGAGGCATGAGGTCGGGAATGACGAGCTTGTCTTTCGAGAGTTCAAAATTTTGGCGGACGATGTCCTTGAACTCTTCGGAGGCGGGCGCCGGATTGTATTCTTTCTTGATTTTTCTAATAAGTTTTCCGTCCAGGTCGAAGACGGATATCTCATATCCCCGGCCTTCGTCCCCCAAGTAAATTCTCTCGCCCCGGAGTTCAACGATAAAAATTCGGGGCGTGCCCTTGACCTTTTGGGCGAATCGGCTCAGGAGCCCGTAATCGCATCGTCCGAGTTCCCTGATTTTTTCGAATTTCGGACCGACGAGATCCAAAATGTCATAACGGTGTTTGTCCCCGACAAGGTCGGGGAAATCCTGAAACCTCAAATAGTTGCCGTTGGACAAAGGCGACATCACGGGGGTCAATAATCCGGCCTGGCCGACGTCCGGATGGATTTCCTTGACGGCGCCCCCGTCCGGATTGAAGATCAGCAATTTCGGCCGGCCGGAATAATCCTGGATCGGGATTTCGTCCTGGGCGGTCAGGTTCATAAAGATCGGGGATTGAACCTCGCCCGGCCCGGGGCCCCTCGTTCCGTAAGGAGCAACGAAATGCCCGTTCGTATCGAATTTGTAAACCAGGTTTCTATCGTTCTCCCGCTCTTGGAAAACGTAGATATTCCCCCCGGAATCGACATCGAAGGCGCGGATATCGGCCACTCCGCGGCGGACCGTTTCGTCGTCTTCCGTGTCGATCGAGAATTCCTCGTCAAGACGAAGGTCGGTCGGCTCGCCGGAAATCTCGTAGGGCGCCAGCCGGTTGACGACCACCTCCACCCCGTTTTCCGTGATTCTTTCGACGTCATCCGACCTCCGGCCGCAGCCGAAGAAAATGATAACCAGGCCGAGGAGGGCCGCGGAAACGACCTTCCGACGTCTAGATGGAGAAACGGGCATAGTCGTCCGGTCAGCGACTCCGCCTCACGAGCAGCTCGACGGCGAGGTTGGCCTGCATGCAAGCGACGACACCGACCCGCGGGGCCATGGGCGAGACGCCGGGCGAAGGCTCGGAGCTCTCGTCGCCGATGAGGAAGAGATTCCCGATCCGCCGCTCGCGAATTTTTCGATTCCCGCCGTAGCCTGAAAGCCCCGAGGCGGCGATGATAGGCCGGTCCGGAAAAGCGGCGAGCCAGGCCTCGATCAGCATCTGTTTCTCCTCGGCCCGGTCGAAGGCTTCGATGAGAAGATCGACCTCGGCGAACAGGGGGGCGACGTTCCGGCGGTTGATCCTGACGGGCAGGATGGCGACCTCAGTGAAATGATGTATTTTTCTCAGGGTCTCGGCCAGGGCTTCGACTTTAAGCCGGCCGACCTGGCTCCAGAAATACTGCTGCCGGTTGAGGTTGGGAATTTCGATACGGTCATCATCGACGATGATAAGCTTGCCGATCCCCGCCCGGACAAGGGCCACGGCGGCATTCGAACCCAAGCCCCCGGCTCCGGCGATGCCGACGACGCTTTGCCTCAAGACTCGAAGGACTTCGGGATCGTGGCAACGAAAAAACGCCTTCTCCCCCTCGCGTTGTGACAGTTTCCGTTCCGACATGGCCGCCCCATGGCGCGGTCCTATCCCCCTCGCTGCATCACCCTGACGAGGGTCCCATTTCGCTTCGGGGGACACGACCGCGCCATGCGTTTTCATTCCGGAAAACATTAAGCCCTTTTTTGTCATTCCTTCCCGCCTTTCGGGGACCCGGCCCGTCCACCGGCCGGGCGGCCGATCATCTCCACGAAGTCGGCGATATCCTTAATCTGGCCGGGCTCGAAGACGGGGACGTCCGCCTTAACCCGGAAATCGGCGACGACGGCCCGCAGCTCTCCCCCCTGGGACCGGACCTTCTCCGCGACGCCGCGTCGGAGGACCTCGATTTTCGGCACACTCGTCTCAGCTCGTCCGCCTTCGACGAAAACAAAATCGACTTCACCGAAGAACGCTGCCGTCTTCCGGTCTTGCGGCCGGCGGCCGGATAACGGGATGAGGACGGCCATCCGTCCTGGCCCCACGAGGGCGACGCCGGAGGCTCCGGCGCGAAGAAGGATATTCGAATCCTTATCCGGAGGCCCGAAGTCGAAACCATGGCCGCAATGCTTGACCACGGCCACCGTCAGGCCGCGTCGCCGGAAAGCGGTGACGAGCTTCCTGAGGAGGGTCGTTTTTCCCGCTCCCGACCGCCCGACGAAGGCGATGACTCTCGCCGGACCGTCCCGCGCTTTTTCCACGTCGAGTCCGCTTCAGAGACCGAGGTCGGAGTCGATCCCCTGCATGGCCCCCAGGGCGAGGCCGATGAACTCGTCGAGCTCCAGGCCGACGTTGCGGCACTGTTCGATCTCCTCCCGGCGCGCGCCCCGGGCGAAGCTCTTCTCCTTGTAACGGCGCTTGACGAAGTCGAGGTCGATGCTCCGGAGCTTCTTGTCGGGATGCATCAGGGCTGCGGCGATGATCAGCCCGGTGAGGGGATCGATCGCGTAGATCGACCAATCCATCGGATTCTCGCAGGGAACCTTGGCGGCATGGGCCTGGACGGCGTGGATGACCTCCGGGGCGATGCCCTTCTCTTGGAGGATTTTCACCGTCTCGGTCGTGTGGAGTTCGGGGCTCTTTTCCGTGACTTCGTAATCGAGGTCATGGAGAAGCCCGGCCAGTCCCCAAGGCTCGGGGTCGTGACCCAGGCGGACGGCCGCGGCCTTCATGCAGGCCTCGACGGCGAGGCAGTGCTTGACGAGGTTCTTGTTCTTGAGATGCTGCCTAACGAGGTCCAGGGCTTCGGTCCGGTTCATGGCGTTTTCTCCTTTTCGGGCGGAATCGGGGATCTCAGGCAAAGGATCGTCGTCCGGCCGGCTTCGGGCTCGAAAAAGGCAACCCAAAGGAACGGGGCGAGCCATGCCGCGCCGGCATGGACCTCCCTCGGAGCCTTGTAAGCCGTCGCCCGGCTTCCTCCGAGGAGGGGGAAGGCGACGAGCTCGTCCGTGGGAGTCGCGGCGAAGACGTGGTTTCCGGCCAAAGCGGGCGGGTAGAGGCCGCGGCCCGGCAGGGCGTTCCACCACAAGGTCGTCCCCGTCCGGGCCGAAAGACAGAAGAGGACGTGATTCGACAGGACGGCGAAAAAGCGCCGGCCGTCGAAGGCCGGGAGCCCGGCGAAAATCCCGCCGAGTCTCGTCGACCAGCGCCGTTTGAGGGACGGCAGATTCCATCCGGCGATGGAGTTGTCCTCGAGGCTCGAAATCAGGATGTCGCCCGCGGCGAAGGCCGCCCCGTCGAGGACGCCTCCGGCCTCCCGCGATTCGAGGACCTTCCCCTCAACGCTCACGACCTGTATTTTCCCCTCTTCCGTTCCGAAGACGATTCGGCCTTTCCAGGGGACGAGCGAAGACACGACCGCGGCCGGGACGGTGAGCGCCCAGCGTTCCGTGCCCTTGTCCAAATCGAGGGCGACGACCTTTTTCCCGTCGAAACAGAAGACGCCGAGGCCGGAAAGGGCGAGGGGAGGCATCGCCGCGGCCCCCCGCGGCTCCGCTTCCCAGGCCGCCCTCCCCTCGCCGTCGAGGCCGTAGACCCGGCCGCTCCGGTCGACGACCAAGACTCTCTCTCCGGCCGCCACGGGAGCGAGGTCGACCGGGGCCCCGGCCGCGAATTCCCAACGAACGGCGCGCTTGGCCCCGTCAACGGCGTAGACGCGGCCGGCCCTCGTCGCGAAGAGGACGAGCCCTCCCTCCGCCTTCTCGAAGGAGCCGACGATCTCTCCCTCACAGACCAGCCGTCCCTCCTCGATAAGGGGAAAAGTCCAGGGCGATTCCGCCGCGGGGGGACGGAGACTCACGGCACAGGCGGCGAGCTCGAGGGCGGCGAGACACATGAGGCAAAACCGGGCTCGGGTCGACATGGGCTGAGCGCTCCATTATAGCACGGCTCACGGACGGCCCCGCGTCTTTACACCGCCCGGCCAAAATGCTACAATTTCGATAGACAAACGATGGTCAACTACATCCTCCTCTACAAGATCAAAAAGAAGGTCAAGGCGATGATCAAGGACAAGCTCGCCCTCGGCGAGATCGCCACGACTCCCAGCTCATGCCTGGATTGCCTGGCCACGGATCTCAGCTGGGAGATGTACTATCTTCTCAAGGAAAAAGACGAAGACTGACTGCCCGGAACTCATTGTCTTTGATATTTTCCTTGACATCGTTCATGGCCGGCGGCTAGGATAGACTCGTCAAGGATGATCCAGTCGCCGAAACCTTTAAAATCGCGACTGCTTTTTCCCTTAAGGTTTTTTCATTTAATAAGAAAGGAATAATAATCCGGATGAAAAAGTACGTCTCTCTCTCGCTCGTTTTGATGTCGGCATGTCTCGTTGTTTCCTGCAAGAAGAAGGGCGGCCCGACGGGACCGACGACTCCGGCGACGACATACACGATCACCATCGTCTGCAGCTCGAACGTCCTGAAAATCGGGATAACCGAGACCTTCACCGCGACCTACAACGGATCCGACGGCAGTTCCGCCGCGATCACGACGGGCGTTTGGGGGGGAGACAATTCGAGCGTCGCGACCGTCGTCGAGGGAACGGGGCAGGTGACCATCGTCGGCTCGGGCGAGGTCACGATTTATGTCGACTACAAGGGGATCCGGGGCACGATTCTCATCCGCGGAGTGCCCAACTATCAAGGGACTTGGACGGGCAATTTCGCCGTGGCCTCCTGCACCGCGACGGGCGCCATCGCCGCCGAAAATTACTGCAACGATTACGGCATCGGCAAAGTCATCGGGACGAATCTCGTCCTGACGCAGAACGGGGCCGCCGTTCAAGGCCAAGGGACGATCGGCAATCGGACCGTCTCCATCAGCGGCTCGATTCGAATAAACGGCGGTGTCGGCCTGAGTTCAACTCCCGGGGTGCCGCTCACCGAGATCAGAATTCTCATCTGGGACCTCTTCTCGACCACGCCGGGAATCTGCACGGGCAAGGTCTTTGAAGGCTTGACCAAGCCCCCGGCGATCGGGGAGGGGGGGATGGAAGGAAACATCCAGACGCTCACCCGGACGAGCCTTTTCTAGGCGTTGAATCAGGCGGAGCCGTTCTCCGGCCGGCTTCGCATCTTCGCCTTGACGGCCTCCCACCACTCCATCCTCTTCCGGATGTCCTTCTCGAAGCCGAAGGCTCCCGGCTCGTAAAAACGCTTTCCCCTTAGCCGTTCGGGCATCGTCTCCATGGCCGTCGTTCCGGCTTCGAAATCGTGGGCGTAGGCGTAGCCCCGACCGTACCCGAATTCCTTCATGAGCGACGTCACGGCGTTCCGAACTTGGAACGGCACGGGCTCGTGGGGCCGGGACTCGACGTCCTTCATGACCTCGCCGAAGGCCGCATAGGTCCGGTTGCTTTTCGGAGCGGCGGCCAGATAGATCACGGCCTCGGCCAGCGCCAGCTCGCCTTCGGGGGAGCCAAGGAAATCGTAGGCCTCCTTGGCGTGAAGGGCGAGGGCCAGCGCCTGGGGGTCGGCCAATCCGACGTCTTCCGAAGCGAAGCGGACGAGGCGTCGGGCGATGTAGAGAGGATCTTCGCCGGCGTAGAGCATCCGGGCAAGCCAGTAGAGGGAGGCGTCGACGTCGCTGTTCCGCAAGCTCTTGTGGAGGGCGGAGATGAGGTTGAAGTGCTCCTCTCCCCCTTTGTCGTAAAGCAGGATCCTCTTCTGAAGGGCCTCCTGAACGTCGGCCGCGGTGATTTCCGGGCCCTCGGCGAGTCCCGCGGCGAGCTCGAGGGCATTGAGCGCCCGGCGGGCGTCGCCGTTCGACTGGTCGATGAGGATTTTGCGGGCTTCGGCGTTCAGGGAGAGACGCCGGTCGCCGAGACCGTGCTCGACGTCGGACAGGGCGTCGTCGAGAATCCTCTCCAAGGCTTCGGTCGAGAGAGGGTTCAGGACGAGGACCTTGGTCCGCGAAAGAAGCGGAGCGATGACCTCGAAAGACGGATTCTCGGTCGTCGAGCCGAAAAGGACAACGTCGCCGCGTTCGACATAGGGCAGGAACGCCCCCTGCTGGGCCTTGTTGAAGCGGTGGATTTCATCGATGAAAACGACGATCGGCTTGCCGGTCAGCCGCTTCTGCTGCTCGGCCCGGGCCATGACCTCTTTGACATCCTTGATCCCCGAGAGGACGGCGCTGAAAAAGGCCGAGGGGAGGTCGAAATGGCGGGCGAGCATCATGGCCAGGGTCGTTTTCCCCGATCCCGGCGGCCCCCAGAAAATGACCGAGACCAGCCGCCCCGAGTCGATGAGCTGGCTCAGGATTTTTCCCTTGCCGAGAAGGTGCTCCTGTCCGTAGAGGCGGTCGAAGCCGCACGGACGCATCCGCTCGGCGAGCGGGACATGGGCGGCGGGATCCTGTCCGGCGGCCTTGACCATCGCTCCGATTATAGCATTCGCCCCGTCCCCTGGCGAGGCCGCGGCCGTATTGACCGGAAGGGAAGGTCGTGGTACTTTAGCCGCGCGAACCGAGCCATGAAATCCAAGACTTCCGAAAAGCTTTTCTACCGGCTCGAGGAAGTCAGCCGGATGCTCAAGATTCCCCAGGAAACCATCGAGCGCTGGGAAAAGGAGCTCCCTTTCCTCCAGCCCGGGGTCCGGGGGGATGGGCAAAAAATCTTCCGGACGCGGGACGTCGAGATCATTCGCCGGGTCAAAACCCTCCTCGACGGGAAGAGCGTCACCCTGGCCGGCGCCAAACGCCGGGTCGAGGAGGAATTCGGGCTCAAGCCTTCTCTGGCCGTCCATCCGGAGAAGGTCGTCCAGCTCCTCTGGCGGGTCCGGGACGACCTTCAGGACATCTCCCAGACCCTCGCCGCGAAGCCGAAAAAAAGCTAAACACGGACTCCGCGATTTGATATAATCCCCCTTCCGTCGGGACGTGGCGCAGCCTGGTAGCGCACATGCTTGGGGTGCATGGGGTCGGCGGTTCGAATCCGCCCGTCCCGACCATTTTTTTTATCGGGATTATCCATGAAGATCGGCGTTTGCGGAATCGCTTGCGAAATGTGCCCTCGTCAAGTCCGCGAAAAATGTCCGAATGGATCCGCGGGCTGCCTTCCCAAGGAAAATCCCTTCTGTGCCGTATCCTCCTGCGCTTTTCGGAAAGGCGTCCGGATCTGTTTTGAATGTCCGGACTTTCCCTGCGAGGTCACCAAGCTCGGCCCGATAAGCTTCGGATATTGTCTGTATCTATCCGGAAAGGAATAAGCCATGATCGCTTCCCGAAAGCCCGAAAATATCGACGATTTGCGCGGCAAGGCCCTCGCCTTCGCCGACCTGGTCGCCCTCCAGAAGGGGGCGATCGTCAGCCGCGAAATCATCCGGAAAAAAACCGGGACGGTGACCCTTTTCGCCTTCGACGAAGGCCAGGCCTTGAGCGAGCACACGACTCCCTTCGATGCCCTGGTCATGGCCCTCGAGGGCGAAGCCGAAGTCGTGATTTCAGGCCGGCCCCAAGCCGTTAAAGCCGGGGAAGTGATCATCATGCCGGCCGGCCAGCCCCATGCCCTGAAGGCCAAAAAGCCCTTCAGGATGGCCCTCGTCATGATCCGGTCCTAGGAATGGACGACCCCCTCATCCTCCTGTCGAATGACGACGGATTTTTTCGCGAAGAAATCCAAATCCTCTTCCGCCGCCTGAAGGGCCTCGGCCGGACGGTCATCGTCGCCCCCGACCGGGAGAAGAGCGCCACCTCCCTGGCCTTGACCCTCCGGCATCCCCTCCGCGTCCACAAGATGAGGCCCTGGGTCTTCGCCGTGGACGGCACGCCGGCGGACTGCATCTACGTCGCCCTCCAGAAAATCCTTCCCCGCAGCCCCGACCTCATCGTTTCGGGGATGAATCCCGGGCCGAATCTGGGCCAGCAGGACGTCCATTATTCGGGGACCGTGGCCGCCGCCGTTCAGGGGACGTTTCTCGGCATTCCCTCGATGGCCGTCTCCGTCATTCCCGACAAGACGGGGACGTTCGACCTGGGCTTCGCCGTCGACGTCGTCCGCGGCCTCGCCGGGGGCGTCCTGGCCCACGGGCTTCCCAAAGGCGTGACCCTCAACGTCAACATTCCCCACCCGCCGGTCGAGGGGATCAAAATCACCAAGCTCGGCCAGAAATTCTACAGCCCCGACGTCATCGAAAAAAAAGACCCCCGCGGCGTATCCTATTATTGGATCGGGACGGGAAATCCCCAAAGGCTCGGCGACGCCTCGACCGACGTCCAGGCCGCCTACCGGGGGTACATTTCCCTGACGCCCCTCCAGTCCGACCTGACCCACTACGAGGCGTTGCGAAAGCCTTTCCTCAGAACCCTCACCCGCTTCCCACTGCCCCGCTGAGCCGGCCGAAACTTGGCCCCGGCCCTCACTTCCCGGACGGCGAGGCGGCCCGGCGGTGCTTGACAAACTCGACGACGGCTGGAACGAGGGAAATGAGGATGATGGCGATGACGACAAGGGAAAAATTCTTCCGGACGAAGGGGATGTTGCCGAAGAAAAACCCCCCGAAGACGAAGACGGCTACCCAGCCGATGCCGCCGATGACGTTGTAGCTCAAAAACTTGCCGTAGCTCATCCGGCCGATGCCGGCGACGAACGGGGCGAACGTCCGGATGATCGGAACGAAGCGGGCGATGATGATCGTCTCGGGACCGTATTTCTCGTAGAAATTATGGGTCCGTTCGAGGTATTCCTTCTTGAAGAATCGGCTCTCGTCCTTGGTGAAGACCTTGGGGCCGATGATCTTACCGATCCAGTAGTTGACCGTGTCCCCGAGGACGGCCGCCAGGGAGAGGGCGACGAACAGGACGACGACATTGAGCGAACCGGAGGCGGCGAACGTTCCGGCGGCGAAAAGGAGGGAATCGCCGGGGAGGAAGGGCGTAACGACGAGCCCGGTTTCCAGGAAAATGACGACCCACAGGAGAATATACGTCCAGAAGCCGTACTGTTGGATCAGGGCGTTGAGGTGCGTGTCGAGGTGGAGGATGAAGTCGATGACGCTCTTCACGAATTCCATGTTCTGTCCTGTCTTTCGACGAACCCGGCTACTATACCATCGTTCGCCGGGCTGTCAAGGCGTGGCGGTTTATCGCTTTTTCGGCTATCATGGAAAAGCCATGGCCCTTGATAAGAAGAGCCCCCCGGCGGATTTTCGCCCGGACGAAAAGCTCGCCGCGAATATCCGGTCCCGTCTCTCCGAGGACGGCCGCTTGCCCTGCGCCGAGGCTTTCGCCGCCGCCCAAGCGATGAACCTCCCCCCCGGACTCGTCGGCCGGACGGCCGACGCTCTCGGTATCCGGCTCAGCCGTTGCCAGCTCGGCTTGTTCGGATATCCCGGAAAGGCCAAAGGCTGGATGTCGTCCCCTGCCGAAGTAACGGCTCCCCCCGGATTCGCGGACGCTCTCAGCGGCCTCTCCGCCTCCCCGACGTGCCCGGCTCTTTGGAGGCTGGCCGACGCTTTCGGGGTCTCCCGGCTCCAGGCGGGACAACTCGCCGATGAGCTAGGCCTCAAGGTCGTCGGCTGTCCCCTGGGAGCGTTCTAGTTGGACGCCGCCAAAAAAATCGAACTCATCGACCGGGCCACGGCCGCTCTCCGTTCCCATCGAAACGACTGCCGTCTCTGTCCCCGCGATTGCGGGGCGAATCGCGCCGGAGGCGAGATCGGCTACTGCCGGAGCCCGGACCGGGCCGGCGTCGCCCGGGCCCTACTCCATTTCGGCGAAGAGCCGGTCCTCAGCGGTCCGGGAGGCGAAGGCCGAGGCTCGGGAACGGTCTTCTTCACCGGCTGCAACCTCAAGTGCCTCTTCTGCCAGAACCATCAGCTCAGCTGGTCGCTCCAAGGACGTCCCGTCGGCGACGAGGAACTGGCGGGGATGATGCTCGACCTCCAGGAGCGCGGAGCCGCCAACATCAACCTCGTCTCCCCTTCCCATCTTCTCCTGCCCATCCTCCGGGCCCTCCGGATCGCCCTGGCCCGAGGCCTCCGTCTTCCCCTCGTCTACAACTCCCACGGCTACGAAAAAATCGAGGTCGTCGAGCACCTGGCCGGGATCGTGGACGTCTATCTCCCCGACTGCAAATACCTCTCCCCCTCCCTCTCCGAACGCTGTTCCGGGGCGGCGGATTATTTCGATTACGCCGCTCCCTCGATCCAGGAAATGTTCGTTCAGCAGCCCGACCTCGTCCTCGACGAGGCCGGAATCGCCCTTCGCGGGACGATCGTCCGCCACCTCGTCCTTCCGGGCCAAACGGCCAATGCCATCGCCGTTCTCGACTGGCTGGCCGCAACCTTTCCCCTCTCCCTCCCCCTGAGCCTCATGAGCCAGTACCGGCCGTGTTTCCGCCCGCCGGCCGACTTGGACCGCTCTCTCCCTCAAGAAGAATACCGGATCGTTCTGGCCAGGGCCCGGGACTTGGGTTTCGAAAACCTGTTCGTCCAGCCCGGCTCCTTCGGTTCGGACGATCACCTCAATCCGGATTTCGACCTCGAAGAACCCTTCCCCTGGAAGCGGTAGGGCCGCCCCTCAGCGCGGATTCGAAGTCGAAGCCCGGGGCTGGGGCAGCTGAGCTTCGGTGAATCCCAGGGCCAGGGCGATCGCCCGGAGCTTGGCTTGGATGAGCTGGACGTTCTCCGGCCCCATCCGGAGGAGATGCTTCTCGACCTCGTCAAGCGCTTCGAGCCGCGGGTCCTTGAGGGTGTAGGTCACGATGCCCTTCTCGACCTCGAGGGGGACATCGATGACCGGGGTTCGGAGGATCGCGACGATCGCCCGGAAGAACGTCTGGCGGAAGTCTCCACGGGGATAGCCCAGCTCCCGATAGGCCTGGTCAAGGAGCGGCCTGGCGCTCTCGAAAAGGCGGGCGCAGCCGGCGGCGCTGAGCGACTCGAAGACGTCGGCGACGACGTTGTAGCGGTCGAAGGACGCCGGGTCGATGACCGTCTTGCCGTTCCGTTGGATGACCTTGATGGGCGTCCGGAGGTTGAAGAAATCCAGATGGGGACGGGGACTCTGGCCATTGGCGATGTTGTCGACCGCGGCCACGAAGCGGCGGAGGATATCTTTCGTTTTCAGCCATTCGAGAAAAAGAGGATTCGTCGACAGGTCCGCGGCCAGCCCTCGAACGGCCTCGTCGCTTTTGTCGAGCTCGGCGTTGATCGGCGGAGCCGCCGCACCCTCCTTGACGCCGGGAACGTCGGCGGCGATCTTCTCGGCCGCCGTCGGTCCTCCGCCCGCCGATCCGTCTCCGCCCCGCCCGGAAAAGAAAAGGTAGTATGCGGCCACGCCCAAGACGATAAGGATGATGGCTCCTACGCCCGCCCGGATGACTTTTTGCTTATCGTCCATGGTCCTCCTCAATAGCCGTCACGGATTTTCCGCAGCCGGATATCCCCTCCCTCCGAAAGGAGCGTCACCGCGGCGCCCGGGCCCCGCCCGAGAACGGCCGCGGCTTTCCGGTCCTGGCCTTCCGGCCCGAGGTCGAAATCGGAGGTGATCCGGCCTTTGGGCGCCTCCGCTTCGATCCGGGCCGCGACTTCAGGTTCGAGAAGAACGATCACCGATCCCTGCCGAACCGCGACCCGGACGACGTCCTCCGGACGCAAGTCGAGAATCTCCGCCTCCGCCGACCCGCGTCCGACCGAGATGTCGAGGGAGCCCGAGTAGTTTTCGATCCGGACGTCCCCCTCTTCGACGGCGAGCCGGGATCGGCCGTAGATATCCCCGACCGTGATCCGCCCCCTCCGGACGACGACCTCCTTGAGGTCGACGGATCTTGGGACATTGAGGACGAAGCGGACGGGAGAGACGGACTCGTCCTCCCGGCCGTCCCGGCGAAGCCGGACGCTCAGGACGCCGTCGATCACGTCGACATCGACGTCGGGGACGTCCCGGCCGTCGAAAAGTCCGATCCGCCGGCCCCGGGTCGCATCCCATCCCCACTCGGCCGAGATCTGAACCTCTCTCTCGTCCCAGCCGAAGATGTCGACGTCGCCGACGGGATTTTCGACGGCGATCGGCCCCCCCCGGTCCCAGGGAACGGTTTTCTCGAAAAGCCGCGGCGACGAGCGGGGAGAATTCCACGGGTCATCGATATAGACGGGAATGATGCACGCCGCCGAAACGAGAACCGCACCGGCGGCGCCCAGGGCGGAAAAGCGATGAGTTCTCATGGGGCCATCCTTCCTCAATCTCTACGAAAGGCCGGGGACGAGGGTTGACTCCGGCCGTCGGGATTCCTCGCCTCCTCACCCGGCCCCCCGGGCGAGAAGACCTGGAGCCGGTTGTTGTCCTTCTCGGCGACGACGACGCGTCCCTCGGGGTCGACGGCCACGGCGACGGGCGAGGCGAGCTGGCCGGGCCCCGACCCCGGACCGCCCCAGGTCGAGACGACGGCTCCGGATTCATCGAGTTTGACGACCATCTGCCGTCCCGGATCGACGACGAAGAGGAAACCGGCGGCGTCGACGGCGAATCCCCGGGGATCCTCGAATCCCGCCTCTCCTCCCAGGGCCGTTTCGAGGGATCCCTCAGGCGAGAGCCTCAGGACTTGCCGGCCGACGAGGACGTAGATCTTTCCTCCCGGCCCGACGGCCACGCCGCGCGGGTTCCCGTCGACGGCCCAGGCCGCGAGGAAACGCCCGTCGGAGGCGTGTTTCTTGACCCGCCGATTTCCGGAATCAGCGACGTAGATATTGTCCTCGGAGTCGACGGCGATCCCGAGAGGCGTGTTGAATTGTCCGTCGCCCGCGCCGAATTCCCCCCACTTGAAGGGGGTCTTGCCGGCCTCGTTCAGGACGAAGACGGCGTGCGTCTCGGCGTCGGTCACGAGATAGCGGTTCCGTCCGTCGACGGCGATTCCCATGGGGGAAACGAGGCCGATCTCGGCGATCAAGCCCGTGTTCCACCAGGTCATCGTCTTGAGGACGTTGTCCAGGAGGCCGATTTTCCGGTCGCTCGAGTCCGCGACGACATAGTTGCCGTCCCGGTCGACGGCCACGGCCAGGGGAGCCTGGAGAGGGCTTTCCGGCGTTCCGGCCAGGACCGCCGTGGAGGAGTAGCCCAGTCCGACGAGGCCGGCTTCGACCGTGAACTCGGTTTTCCCCTCGGCCGAGTCGATCCACGTTTCCCATTCCTTGTAATTGTCCTTGACCAGCTTGACCTGGTGGCGGCCGGTCGGGATCTTGGAGAGCTCGCCGTCGGTGACCAGGCCCGTGTCCTGGCCGTCGAGAAAAACCTTCGCCCCGGTCGGGCGGGAGCGGACGACGAGCGTCAGCCCGACGAATTCGAGGACATAATCCCGTCTCATCTCGTACTGGTCGACGACGACCTCTTCGCGGACGGCCCGATATCCGGGGAGGGACAGCTCGAGGACGGCCTTTTCCGCTTTCGGCGTTTTATAGATCATCGGCGTGACGCCCGCCTCCCGGCCGTTCACTTTGACGGTCGCCCCGGCGGGGTCGGAGATGATCCCCAGGGTCAGGTCGATGCTCAAACCCTGGGATTCCCGCTCGGCCTGCTTGAGGAGGAGGAGGATTCGGGGGTCGAAGATGTTTTTCGTCGCCGCTTTGGCCACGTCGGGCCCGAGTTCGTAGAGGTTGCGGAACTCGCGCCGGGACGAAGCGTCGTCGGCCAGGCCGGCGTAGGCCATGCCCTTGAGAAGGAAGATCTCCGCCGAGAGCTCGAGCTGGCGCTTCGGATCGGTCAGGCGGAAGAGCTTGGCCACGAGCGGGGCCAGCTCGTTCAAGGCGGCATCGCACCGGTTCTCCTCGCGGATCAGGGCCCGGGCTTTCTCGATGGCGGCCTCGATCTCGGCGGCGACGCCCGTCTGGACGACCTCCTGTCCAGCCGGCACTCCGAAAACGAGCGGCGGGAGGAAGAGGACCAGGGCCAGGGCGGCGGCTTTCATTCCCGGTACAACCCGTCGATGAGGTTTTGGAACTTTTCTTCGACCTTCGCCCGCTTGACCTTCAAAGTCGGGGTCAGCTCTTCGCGCTCGAGGTCGAAGTCCCGGTCGAGGACGGCGATTTTTTTGACTTTTTCGTAAGGCGCCAGGTTCGGCGTGAAACGGTCGACCTCGTTCAGGAGAAACTCCCGGATGTCCGGCCGGTTCGCCAAGTCGAAAGGCCGCTCGAAGGCGATGTTCTTTTCGCGGGCGTATTCCGCCAGTTTCTCGAAATCGGGGACGACGATCGCCGAGACGAATTTCCGTCGAGCCCCGACGACCACGGCCGTGGCGATGTAGGGGCTCCGCTTGATCATGTTTTCGATCGGCTGGGGGGCGACGTTTTTCCCGCCGGAGGTGACGATGAGGTCCTTCTTCCGGTCGGTGATGGTCAGGAATCCCTCCGCGTCGAGGAATCCGATGTCGCCCGTGTGGAACCAGCCTCGGGCCAGGGCATCGGCCGTCTCGGCGTCTTTCTTGTAGTAGCCTTTCATGACGTTCGGCCCGCGGGTCAGGATCTCTCCGTCTTCCGCGATTTTGACCTCGACGCCGGGGACGGCCGGGCCGACCGTCCCGAATTTCAAACGCTCGAACGTGTTGCAGGCGACGACGGGCGCCGTTTCGGTCAAGCCGTAGCCCTCGAGGACGACGAGGCCGACGGCGTGGAAGAACTCGGCGATGTCCTTGGAGAGGGGCGCGCCGCCCGAGACGAAAAACTTGATCCGGCCTCCCGTTTTCGCCAGGATCTTTGAAAAGACGAGACGGCGGGCAAGGCCGTGCTTGAATCGGAGTCCCCCCCTGAAGGGCTCGTGCCGGAGGGTCCGCCGGCTTGCCTCCGTCCCGACGCGGAGGCCCCAGAAAAAGATCTTCTTTTTCAGCGCCGAGCCGGACCGAACGGCGTCCATGACCTTGGCGTACATTTTTTCGAAAAGGCGGGGAACGCTGATCATGATCGTCGGCTTGACCTCGAGGAGATTCTGGGCCACGGTTTCGATGCTCTCGGCGTAGGCGATCGAGCAGCCTTTGTAGAGGAAGGCGAAGGTCGTCATCCTCTCGAGGACGTGGGAGAGGGGCAGGAACGACAGGATCGTGTCCTTGACGTTGAAATCGACGACGGCGTCGAGGGCCTTGACGTTGCTCAGGAAATTGTCGTGGGTCAACATGACCCCTTTGGGAATCCCCGTCGTTCCGGAGGTATAGATGATCGAGGCGAGGTCGCCGGGCTTGACCGCGCCCGCTCCCTCCTCGAACAGACGGGAATTCTCGGAGTCCAGACGGCGGCCTTGCTCCTGGAGGGACTCGAGGGATAGGACTCCCTCCGGAGCGGCGGAGGACATCAGGACATAATGGGAAACCTTGGGGAGGTCCTTTCGGACGGCGGCGACCTTCGCCCAGAGCTCGGGAGTGGAACAGACGACGACCTTGGCGTCGGAATCGTCGATGATGTACCGGATTTGCTCGGGAACGAGGGTCGGATAAACGGGGACCGTGACACCCCCCAAGGCGAGATTGGCCAGGTCCGTCCAAACCCATTCCGGCCTGTTCTCGGAGAGGATGACGAGTTTGTCCCCGGGCCGGCAGCCCAGGCCGCGCAGGCCGAGGGAAATCCGCTTGATCCGGTCATAAACGCCCTGGGTCGAAAGGGGGACATAACGCCCCCCCTCCTTATAGAGCATCAGGTCGGGCTTGACGTAGGATCGGAGGAAATTCGACGGAATTTGACTGACGGTTTCGATCATAAATCCCTCCTCTGAAACTTATAGCACAACCGGCTTCGCCTGGCAACGCAAAGGATTCTCGAGGTCCGGCGGGAAGGCGTTATTGTTTTCCCGGAAACGAGCGTATATAAAAAAGGGAGGGCCGGGAAGGGAATATTCCGACCTCCGGAGTGTATGGAATATGGGAGCTCAAACGTGAGGCACTTGGAGCCGACCGAGGAACGGGCGCTCGTGGCCAGGGCCAAAGAGGGAGACATGGACGCATTCGAAGACCTCGTCAGGGCCTTCCAGCACCCCATCTATTATCTCTGTCTCAGGATGGCCGGCGCGCCCCAGGCCGCGGACGACCTGGCCCAGGAAACGTTCGTCAAGGCCTATTTCGCCCTGAACCAGTTCCGGGACGGCCTCGATTTCTATGCCTGGATCAGGCGGATCGCGGTCAACTCGACCCTGAACTACCTCCGCAAGACAAGACGGGAAGAGCCCCTGGGCGACCGGGAGGCGAAGGACACGGATTCCCAGCCTCAGGATGAGCTCCTCAACCACGAGGCCGAAAAGCGCTTCCAGGAAGCCCTCGAGGCTCTTCCCTCCGAACAAAAGGCCGTTTTCGTCCTCAGAGTCTACGAGAACCAGAGCTACCGGGAGATCGCTCAAACGCTCGGCTTGTCGGAAGGCACGGTCATGTCCCGGCTCAGCCGGGCCCGCCAAAAGCTCAAAGACGCCCTGACCGGCCCCGGCTCGAGGGGAGGCGCTCATGAGACACGATGATTTTCGGGAGCTCTTGAGCCCCTTTCTCGACCGCGAGCTCGGCGAGACCGAACGCAAACGGATCGAAAAACATCTCCGGGAATGCGAAGTCTGCCGGCGGGACCTGGAGGTCCTCGGGAAAATCCATGAGGCGGCCCGGTCGTCCGCGCCGCCGCCCGTTCCGGAAGATTTCTGGGCCGCTTTTCCCGGCCGGGTGACGGCCGGAATCCGGCACGAGCTTTCGGGGGCCCGGCCCAAGGAGACAAAAATGTTCCAAGATTCCTTCATCGTCGGCGAACGACGGGCCGTCACCAAGGCCTGGGTCTTTCCAATGTCCATGCTCGTCCACGCCATGATCGTCGCCCTCCTGGTCGTCATTCCCCTTCTCCAGGTCACCAACTTGCCGAGGATCGAGATCACTTCGGCC
>Ga0208828_1000066_pt1 | contig 47850 bp, 51 predicted proteins | sample Kivu_160m_FD_185487 | JGI IMG/M metagenome (GOLD analysis project Ga0208828, IMG submission 185487) | Freshwater microbial communities from Lake Kivu, Western Province, Rwanda to study Microbial Dark Matter (Phase II) - Kivu_160m (SPAdes)... | ecosystem: Environmental > Aquatic > Freshwater >... | reverse complement strand
CTTCAGCCTCACGGAGCTTGTTAATGATTTGCTCTGGTCTGAATAGTCTTCTGGCCAATGAAATAAGCCCCCTTTCTTAGTCTCCAGTCTAACATTAATACTGGACTCATTTTCGGGGGGCAGGTCAGGGGTATGATATGGGTTATTCTGACGACCTGGTTCAAAAGGTTTGGGAGAAGGGTAAAGTTGTCTCCAACAACGACCCTAATGTTTGGAGAAAAGATAAGTGTGACGCTTGGATGAGGCGAGGCCACTATGGAAATCGAAATTCACAATACGGTTGGGAGATTGACCACATAATACCAGAATCAGAAGGAGGTACTGATGCATTATCAAACCTCCGTCCTCTCCAATGGGAAAACAATGCTAGTAAACAAGCTGGACGCTTAGTTTGTGTTGTAATATCCTCGGATACTAAAAATATACGCAAATAATATGAGGTAATAAGGTGGCGAATAAGAACCTCAAAGAATACATACTGAAAGAGATTGAGATAATCCAAAATATCATCAATCGGTTGGCTTTCAATTCTTTCTTGGTAAAGGGATGGGCAATAACTCTTATAGTTGCAACCCTATTGTTTAGAGGTAATAAGTTTCAGGTATGGCTTGCCTTTATTCCTTTGGTAGTGTTCTGGTTTCTGGATTCATATTTTCTACAGCAAGAAAGGCTATATAGGAAATTGTATGAGTGGGTTATAAAAAACAGACCCAAAACAGATGAATATCTGTTTGATATGAATACTGACCGGTTCAAAAGTGAAGTCCAGTCAAGATTTCGAATCATGTTCTCGATTACATTAGGATGGTTTTATGGCTCGATTGCAATTTTAATAATAATATATGCAATTGTTTTACTTTTAATAAGAAAAGGAGGATGTTGAAATGGCACGCAGGGTATTCTTTAGTTTCGAGTACAGCGATGTATCAAGAGCGATGGTTGTGAGGAATAGTTGGGTTACGCAAGGTCGAGAGGCTGCTGGTTTCATCGATGCAGCGGATTTTGAAAAACTGGAAAGGCAAGGTGACGCTGCGATTAAAATTTGGATAGATAAACAACTCGATGGAACATCTGTCACTGTTGTCCTAGTGGGTGCAAAGACTTGTGATAGTAAATATGTAAAATATGAAATTGACAAAAGCATTGAAAAAGGTAATGGGCTGTTAGGTATAGATATAAGCAAAATAGCAGACCTGCAAGGCAACACTACTGAAAGATGTGGACAAATACCTGAGGGATATGATTTTTATTTGTGGAATAAGGATGACGGTTATCACAAAATGGGTGATTGGATTGAGAAAGCAGCGAAGAACGCAGGTAGATAATTACTTCAATCCGACAGACTTTTGGAACAACTCATAGACTTTAGGAACAAGAGGCACTTTTGGTACAAAGCCAGTCAAAGGAGAGGACTTTCCATCTTATTAGGCGCTCCTGCCCACTGCCAGCATCTTGTCCACAGCCTTCTTTGCCTTGAGACGTATTTTCTCTGGAACTTTGACCTCGGGTGCCATCTCCTCGAGAGACCACAGGACTTTCTCCAGATTGATTAGCTTCATGTTGGGACATATAGCCTGCTCCGAGACAGGTATGAACTTCTTGTCCGGGTTCTCTTTTCTAAGCCGGTGGATTATGCCCATCTCAGTACCCACAATCACCTGCTGCACATCTTCCCTGCTGGCAAACTTTATCATGCCGCTGGTGCTCAACACCTCGTCAGCCAGAGCTATCACCCCCGGCTTGCATTCCGGGTGAACTACCACTTTAGCCTCGGGATATTCCTGCCTGAGTTTGGTGATGTGCTCAGGCAGTATCCGGGCGTGGGTGGGACAAAAGCCGGGCCAGAGAATCATCTTCTTGCCGGTCCTGGTGGAGATATAGTGCCCCAGATACTGGTCAGGAACGAAAAGTATCTCGTCCGCGTCCAGGCTCTCTATGACACCAACTGCGTTGGCGGAGGTGCAGCAAACATCCGATTCAGCCTTAACCGCAGCCGAGGAGTTGATGTAGCAGACCACTGTAGCCTGCGGGTGCTGTTTCTTCTTGGCACGAAGCTGTGGGGCGGTAATCATATTTGCCATGGGGCAGCCGGCATGCTTGTCTGGAAGCAAAACTGTCTTGTCAGGACACAGAATCGAGGCTGTCTCCGCCATGAAGTGGACACCACAAAAGACTATGACACCGGCATCGGTCTTAGCCGCTCTCTGGCTGAGATCCAGTGAATCGCCCACGAAGTCGGCTATATCCTGAACCTCACCCAGTTGATAGTTGTGGACGAGGATAACAGCATTTCTTTTTTCTTTTAACCTCAGGATTTTCTCAGCCAGTCCCGGTTCTCCATCCATGGCTAACTACCCTCCAATCGTTTGCGTAAACATTCATCCTCTTGCCCCTGACAAAGCCGATAAGCGTGACGCCTAAATCGTTGGCTAGCTTCACACCCAGGTCGGTGGGCGCTGATTTGGAGATAAGCAGAGGAATATCTCTTTTAGCCGCTTTAAGCAATATCTCAGATGAAACCCTGCCGCTGGTTACCAGTATGCGGTCAGCAGTGGGTATATCCTTCAAGATGCATTCGCCGAATATTTTGTCGATGGCATTATGCCTGCCTATATCCTCGTTGAAAATCAGTATGCTCTTGGTATCGTACAACGCAGCGCTGTGTACACCGCCGGTCGCCTTGAAAATCTGCGACCGATGTTGAAAGTCAGACACCAGCTCAAAGACCTCAAGTGCCGATATTTTAGCTTGAGATTCTATTTTTATCCCCCCGCCGACGTCGGCAGGGCTGTAAAAAGAAGCGCCTCTGCCACAGCCAGATGTGATGAGCCGCTTGAACACCATCTCGCCAGCCTGTTTATTTTCCTCTTCAGTTTCCACACGCACCACGCCTCGCTGCTCGTCAACAGTCACCTTTTTGATATCCCCTTTACTTTTCAGTAGCCCCTCGGAGGAAAGGAAACCCACTGCCAGATAATCGAGATTCTGGGGAGAACACAGCAGAGTTACCAGTTCCTGATTGTTTAACACTATGGTGAGAGGAAATTCCGTGACAACGACGTCATCGGCGCGGCTCTTCCCTTCCTCAGTAAGCCGCGATATAGTAACCCTGTTTACCTGACTCACCCGCTCACCCCACCTCTATCAGGTCTCCAGCCTTGACAGGTCCGCCTCGAATCACCCTGGCAAACACGCCCTCTTCGGGCATGATGCACTTGCCCACCTGCTGGAAGATAGCGCACCCAGTGTGGCATTCCTTGCCTATTTGAGTAACCTCCAGGACAACCTGTTTACCGACTGACATCCTGGTGCCCACGGTCAGAGATATCAGGTCTATTCCCTCGGTGGTCAAATTTTCGGCGAAATCGCCCGGCTTTAACTCCAGACCCAAAGCCCGCATCTTATCAATGCTCTCCACAGCCAGCAAGCTCACCTGTCGGTGCGTGCAGCAATCGGCATGAGCATCGCCGACGAGACCGAAGTCATCCTTCAGAAGCCCTTTTTTTACGTCTTCCTTCTTGGTACCCTTTTTGTCACTTTTGCATACGGCGATAATTCTAGCCATGTCGTTATCTACGCTTAATGTGGCGTGCTTTATATTATAGCCCTCTTCATCCAGTTGGTCGAATGAATCTAAAATTTACCGCTATACCTCTCAAGAGCCTGGTAGAAAGCTCTCCAGAATGGGTCAACGATAGGATGTTCAAGCTTCTCCTCCTTACCATTTCGTATCAGCACCATCCCCAACCTCGGCTCGGTGAAATCACCGACAATCGAAGCTTTAATACCTTCCCCATGCAGCGCCTTTAACACATCCCCAGCCTTGTATTCCCGGCAGGATATGATTAGGGTGCCCTCACTTATAGAAGCATAAGGGTCAATAGCAAAATACCTGCATATATCAGGCACGCAATCCTCAACCACTATACTTTCCATTTCTACTCTTACGCCCAGGTCAGCAGCTTGTGCAATCTCATAAAGCCCACCCCATATTCCACATTCAGTGGCATCGTGCATGGCAGTTATGCCATTGTCTCTCACACCAACTCTGACGGCAGTCATGGCGTCATCCACCACCGACATCTTATAAAAAATCTGCTGAGCTTTCCGACTGAAATCCTTGCCGAACTCACGCTCAATAAGCTTAGGAAACATGGCAGCAAAAATGCCCGTAGCTTCGATAGCCGGTCCTTTGGTAATGATTATCTTGTCTCCAGCACGTACCAGTCTGGGAGTGACATATTCGTCTTTATTGCCTATGCCGACCATGGTGGCACCACCGACCATAGGATAATGACAGTTCTCATATCTGCCGGTGTGCCCCGTGACAACAGAAATACCCAGCTTGACACATTCTAGGTGCATGGTCTTCCACATCATCTCTAGTTGCTCAGAGGTCATCTCCATAGGAAGGTTCAAATCAATGGCTAGAAACCGGGGCTTTAATCCACTGGTTACAGAATCGGAAGCGATGATGTGAATGGCAAACCATGCTGCCCTCTCCCAGCCATACTCAGGCACAATAAACACAGGGTCACAGGTTAAGGAAACAGCCTTGTCACCGATTTCAACAATGCCTACATCCACCCCATTCTGAGGACCTACCAGAACTTTGTCGCTCTTAGCTCCCAGATGAGGTGATATAAGCTCATCGAACAGCCCGGGTGAAATCTTGCCTATGTCTGGCATCAAATGCATTGAGTTTATATCCCTTTTTCAGAGAACGATTTAAGCGGCTGGTTCGTGATTATTTGGAGGTTTTCATAAGCGGTGACATGGCTCTGAGCTTGGAGACAATACCGGGGAGTACGTCCAGAACCTGATGTATATCCTCCTCAGTAGTCCACTTACCCAAAGAAAATCGCAAGGAGCCGTGCGCCTGTAAATGCGGCAGCCCCATAGCTACCAGAATATGCGATGGCTCGAGGTCCGACGAGCTACAAGCTGAACCCGTGGAGGCACAGATTCCGGCGAGGTCCAGATTCAATAGAATCGCCTCGCCTTCCACATAACTAATGCTGACATTCACATTATTGGGCAGCCTCTTTGTGGGATGACCATTCAATTGAGTATGCTCAATGCCCTTGAGTATGCCTTCAATCAGCTTGTCACGAAGCACGGTCAACTTTTGAGCTTCTTCAAGCATTTCCTGCCGAGCTATTTCTGCTGCCTTGCCCAAGCCGACAATGGCGGGCACGTTCTCTGTACTGGCTCGCTTGCCTCTCTCCTGGCTGCCACCATGCATAAAGGGGATTACCCTGGTGCCCCCTCTGATATACAGTGCACCGATGCCCTTGGGTCCATAGAGCTTATGTGCCGAAATAGACAAAAGGTTAACTCTCAATTTATTTACGTCTACTGGGATATGCCCAACAGCCTGCACGGCGTCGGTATGAAAGTAAATCTCAGCCTCTGTGGCGATATTCCCTATCTCGGCTATCGGCTCTATGGTACCGACTTCATTGTTGGCATGCATAATTGAGATGAGGATGGTCTTATTCGTGATTGCCTTCTTGACATCGTTCGGGTCGACCATGCCATAGCCGTCCACGGGGAGGTAGGTGACCGATAGTCCCTGCTCCTCCAAAAACTTACAGCTTTCCAGCACGGCATGATGTTCGATTGAGCTGGTAATAATATGGTTTCCTCTGTCGTGTCTGGACAACGCCACGCCTTTCACAGCAAAGTTATCCGCTTCAGTTCCGCTTCCAGTGAAAACAATCTCATCGCTCGTAGCCCCGATAAGAGCCGCGACCTGATTTCTGGCTTTCTCGATGGCTTCCCTGGCTTCCTGACCAAAAGAATGTATGCTGGAGGGATTACCGAAGGAATCAGTAAAATAAGGCAACATCGCCTCCATTACTTCAGGATGTGTCGGCGTAGTAGCAGCGTAGTCCAGATATATTCTCTTCATCTCCTAGCCCTCGACAATATCTCCAACTATGGGGTCAACCCTAACGCCTTTCTCTTTAACCCAAGCAATGCCGGCTTCTATCTCCTGCTCCACGCCCTCCAGCTCTAGCACCACCCAACCCCTATCCTCCGACACGTCGGCACGACGTATATTGGTCACCACATCAAATTTATGCGATAGATGGTAAATAATGGGCTCTTTGATTAAGTCGCGGGGGAAAGTGAACATCACCTGTCGCTTAGCCATAGTGTCCTCCTGTCATCGCTGCCGTTAAGCTTAATCCATCCAAGGCAATTATTTCAAACCTCCACACCGAGCACCTCGCGGAACGACTCCAAATGGGGTTGGACATGAAACGGACGGACGACCTCCGAAACAATTTCCTGTGTCCTCGGACCAGCTCCGGTGATAAAAGCGACCGTAAGCTGGTCTCTCTTAATAGCGCCGGCGGCAGCCAGCTTCTTCAATCCAGCAATCACCACACCACCAGCGGCTTCGGCGAAAATGCCTTCGGTTTGTGCCAGTAGTTTCATCCCCTCGATAGCCTCCTCATCATTGGCACTTGAAGCCCCACCACCAGATTGTCTGGCAATCATCAAAGCGTGATAGCCATCAGCCGGATTACCGATGGCTATGGAAGTAACGAGGGTATTTGGCGTCACCGGATGTATATGTAGGCTGCCAGCTTCAAAAGCATGTACAATTGGCGAGCTTCCTGTAGCCTGCGTCAGATACATGTGGGTGTTTATCGGGTCAATGAGCTTGAGCATAGATAATTCCTGTAGCCCCTTCCAAATGCGGGTGAAAAGAAGACCTGAAGCAGCAGGCGCAACTACACAGTCCGGCGGTCGCCATTCTAATTGCTCAGCCACTTCAAATCCCAATGTCTTGCTACCCTCGGCATAATATGGTCGGAGATTAATGTTGATAAAGCCCCAATTATATCTTTGTGACAGCTCGGCACAGAGCCGATTGACATCATCATAACTTCCTTCCACAGTAACCAGGTTTGGCTTATATATGGCTACGCCCACCAGCTTGCCCGGTTCCACATTGGCGGGGACAAAGACATAAGCCTTCATGTTCGCCTTAGCCGCATGAGCCGCCACACTGGCAGCCAAATTACCTGTTGAGGCACAGGCAACAGTATCAAAACCGAACTCACGAGCCTTGGTAACAGCGACCGAGACCGCCCTGTCCTTAAAGGAATACGTGGGGTTGAGGCAGTCGTTCTTTATGTAAAGTTCATCCAATCCAATTTCACGTCCCAGGTTATCAGCTTTAAACAGAGGCGTGAAGCCGGTGCCAATATCAATCTCCTCCTCGCCTTTAACAGGTAGCAGGTCACGATATCGCCACATTGTAAAGGGACCTTGGGAAATCTTGTGGTGGCTGAGCACTCCAGCCATAGCCTTGTAGTCATAATTGACCTCGACCGGGCTAAGGCAAAAATCGCACACCCTTATAGGTTGTAAGGGGTATTCTTGCCCACATTTTCGACAGCGTAAGCCTGTGGCGTATGACAAATCTCGCTCCTTCAGCCAGAATTTAACGCTTGAGCTAAATCATCAATCAAATCATCGATGCTCTCCAGCCCTACTGATAACCTTATCAAGCTATCATTGATACCTATTTTTGCCCTGTAGCCAGGAGGCATCGAGGCATGGCTCATTGTTGCCGGATGCTCGGCTAGCGAAGCAGCTCCACCCAGTGATTCCGCCAGCGAGAATACCTTTAGCCTTCTAAGAAAGTGATTTACTGACTTCACACCACCTTTTAATTCAAAGGAGACCACACCTCCAAATCCTTTCATCTGCCTTTTGGCGATTTCGTGCCCGGGGTGAGATTTGATGCCGGGATAAAACACTTTGCTGATAGCCTTGTGCTTCTGAAGATAAATTGCTACAGCTATAGCATTTTCCTGGTGCTTTTTCATTCGCAGGGGCAATGTCTGAATTCCGCGAAGCACCAGCCAGCAATCAAAGGGCGAAGCGCATGTCCCCATGGCATTGAGGAGAAACTGGACCCTCTGGGTTAATTCATCGCTGGTAGTAACCACAGCACCGCCGACAACATCGCAATGCCCATTAAGATACTTGGTCGTGGAATGGACAACCAGGTCGACCCCGTATTCTATAGGTCTGAGAAAGTAAGGAGTGGCAAAGGTATTATCTATAACTGTCAATATATTATGTTTCCGGGCAATATCTACTACCATCTCAATATCAGTTATGTTGAGCAACGGATTCGACGGCGTCTCTATCCATATCAGCCTAGTATTCTGTTTTACGGCTCGTTCAATAGCCTGTCTGTTGTTCATCCTTAGAAAGGTAAACTCCAACCCCATATCCCGCATCACATCTTGAAAGAGCCTGTAGGTGCCCCCGTAGACATCGTCGCCTGAGATTACATGGTCACCAGCCTTTAAAAGGTGCGCTACCGTTGCCTCTGCAGCCATGCCGGTGGCGAAAGCAAACCCAGCATTGCCGCCCTCCAGTTGAGCCAGCGTATCCTCCAGAACTTTTCTCGTCGGATTAGCTGTGCGAGAGTAATCATAGCCTCTTGTTTTACCCACATCCGCAAAGACAAAGGTCGATGTTTGATATATGGGCACTGAGATAGCGCCAAATGTCTTATCCGGTCTTTCTCCAGCATGAATAGCCAGCGTCTCGAACCTCATATTCTACCTCCTTCACTTAAAAGTACAACGCCTTCACTTCACCACTAATCAATAACTACTGTGTCCGTTTCGCTAGTTCAAACAACACCACACCAGTGGCAGCAAAGGCTAGCCCAACAATAATCATAAAGACACCGGTGCCGAGAATCTCAGTAGTCACACCGAAGGCTAGAACTGCCATATACAAGTAGTTTTCCATATTCAAGGCTTGTGTGTACGATAAGTGCTCAGGTTTTGTGGAGTCATATTTACCTCCACCCAATAGTGACTGATAGGTCGGTGCTATTCCTCGACGATGTTCTCTTATGATATCAGCGGCAACCTGCGCCTCCTCAGCAGTATCAACCACGTTACCGACTTCCACCTCAGCCTCTGAGATACCGAGGGTTACCTTCTCCACCCGCATCGCCTCCTCTATCCAGGCTCTTTTCTCAATTGCCTGGTAAATGAAAGTTGCTCCTATGGCGACAGACACCACAGATAAGACTAGTATTATACTTGCTAGATACTGACTTATACGTGCCATATTATCACCCCCTGAAATTATATTAAAATAGTTTTGTTATTGGAAAAGCCAGGTAGATATATAACGCTCACCGGTATCAGGCAAAATCACTACAATGAGCTTGCCTTCGTTCTCCGACCTTTTAGCAACCTCCAGAGCTGCCCAGGTCGCGGCGCCAGAAGATATGCCTGCCAGTATCCCCTCCTCCTTGGCTAATCGTCTGGCTGTGGCGCCAGCATCATCATTGGTTACCTTGATGATTTCGTCAATCAATTCCAGCTTAAGCACATCAGGGATAAAACCAGCGCCGATACCCTGAATTTTATGCGGACCAGGTTTGCCACCGGAGAGAACAGGTGAATCTGCCGGTTCAACAGCTATAGCCTTAAATCCAGGTTTTCTCTTTTTTATTACCTCAGCCACGCCGGTGATAGTACCCCCTGTCCCAACACCAGCGACCAGAATATCTACTTTGCCATCAGTATCTTCCCATATCTCCCCGGCTGTGGTCTGACGGTGGATTTTAGGGTTAGCCGGGTTCTTGAATTGCTGCGGCACAAAGTAATTTTTGTTTCCAGCTACAAGCTGCTCAGCCTTGCGTACTGCCCCGGACATCCCCTCGGCACCAGGTGTTAACACCAGTTCAGCACCCAGGAAAGAAAGAATATGCCTGCGTTCTAGTGACATCGTCTCCGGCATGGTGAGTATCAAGCGGTAACCGCGCGAGGCACAGACAAATGCCAGGGCAATACCGGTGTTGCCGCTGGTAGGCTCGACAATAACCGTATCCTTGTTTATCAACCCATCGTCTTCGGCAGCTCTAATCATCGACACCGCAATGCGGTCTTTGACGCTGCTACAGGGATTGAAAAATTCCAGCTTGGCTACAACTTCGGCTTTGGCGCCTGCTGTTATCCTGTTTAACCTGACCAGCGGAGTATTACCAATAAGTTCGGTAATGTCCTTAGCTATCTTAGCCATCAACTCACCTCCCGGCTTTTGTTGATAAACCATGTCTCGAAGCTTTTTGAGCTACTTCACCATCTCTCAATTGTATTACCCTATGAGCCGATTTTGCCAGCTCCAGATTGTGAGTGACTATAATCAGGGTCAGTCCTTGACTATTCAGGTCCTGGAAAAGCTGGAAAATTTTAACAGCAGTGGCTGAATCCAAGTTGCCGGTGGGCTCGTCAGCCAGAATAATTTTCGGCTCGTTGATGAGAGCCCTGCCGATAGCCACCCGCTGCATTTCCCCACCGCTGAGCTGGGAGGGCAAGTGCTCGGCTCGGGCTTTAAGTCCAACAGCTTCGATTATCTCATCTATGTGATTTCTACAGCCATTCCTCCTGCTGAAAAGGAGGGGCAACTCTATATTCTCGCGCACGGTTAAAGTCGGCAGGAGAAAAAACTGCTGAAAAACAAAACCTATATTTTCGCGGCGCAATTTTACCAGGTCTTTCTCTTTAAGACCGTTCACCTCGACTCCATTCAATCTGAGGCTACCCCGCGTTGGAGTGTCCAGGCAGCCCACCAGATTCAATAGCGTGGTCTTGCCTGAACCGGAAGGACCTACGATAGCTGCAAACTCACCATCAGTAATATTTAAGCTGACGTCCTTAAGAGCATGTATCTCCTCACTGCCCCGATGGTATATCTTGGTTAACTTTTTTGCCGAAATCACTCCTTCTTTCATTCTAGATTACTCCGTATAGCTTCCATGGGTGTTAAGCGCGACGACCTAACCGCCGGGTATATCCCGCAGACAAATCCTATAATGATTGAGAACAACAAGCACAAGCCGATTAATCCCGGTTCTAGAGCCATAAGCCTGCCAGCCGGCGAATAAGGGATTATTCCTTTGACAAAACCTTCTATCAAGCCGGAGCCCAACGTCGAAAGCAGCAGCCCGATAACCCCGCCGATTACAGTGATGAACATGGTTTCAATAAGAACTAACCTGCCTATATCCATCCCGGAAGCTCCTATAGCCTTCATCATGCCGAACTCTCTTGTCCTCTCATTGACCGACATCAGAAGCGTATTCATTATGCCAACAGCACTGATTATGATGGCAACAATGATTACAGATATGAGCAGCGTCCGCGCTGAGCCAACCAGATTCATAATGGTGCCCATTACCTGCGTCATAGTGACAACCTGAATATCAGGGATGTTCTCCAGTTCCTTCGAGATTTCCGAAACCATGGAAACATCGTTCACCCTGATAGCTATGGTCGTTATCTGTTCAGGTTTATCAAAGACTCTTTGCGCCACCTGAAGAGGCAAAAAATGGAACTCATCATCCTGCGTGCCCGTCCTTTCCAGGATGCCAACAATGGTAAACGGTATTTTATCCGGCCCGAATGGCAAAACATCGCCAACCTCTAGCTTTTCTTTTTCTGCCAGACCCCTTCCTATAACCATTACATTGTCCTCAGTGTCAGAGAAGAATCTCCCCTCTACCTTCCACCAGGGCTTGAGTTGGCTCGCGTCACTCATGACGACGCCATACACTATGTGCGGTTTCCCATCCTTATAAAACTGGTGAAGCAGCATAGGACTGGCAACTTCTATGCCATCGATTTTTTTCACCTCTTCCACGTCCGAATTCGATAGATATTTCGGTATGACGCCGCCGTGGATGATAAGTGAAGCAGCTTCATATGGGCAACCTTTGGGCACCGCCAGAATGTGAATGCCTAAGCTGTCAAGCTCACCGCTCAATTGCTTCTCATAGCCCGAATTAAAAGAAAGAAGGCTGAATAAAACGGCGATAGCTATAGCCACCCCAAGTATGGTCAAAATAGTCCTGCCGCGCCGACGCAGCAAGTTCTTTATCGCTAAAGTAACAAAATTCACAGCAATAGCCTCCCTAACTAAAATTCGACTTTCGTACCAATGAGATATGTATCACTGCCCTTCCTGACCACCTGACCATAGACTCTGGCAAATGCTCCTCTTTTCTGAGGGATAACAAGATTACTGGGAGCCAGGTCAACATATATAGTACCGGTGCCGTCGCTCAAGGTAAACCAGCATCCAGCACCACATTCAGAAATAATCTTTCCTTCCAATATCACCGCCTGCCCCTGGTAATTATCTGGTTCCCCCAGAACATCAGCTATTTTTACTATCTTCGGACCTTCATCTGCCGGTGGCTGGGGAGTCTCCGTTTCGGATGACGTCGGGTTTTCCACAATCGGAGTGGTAACTGCTATATCGGTATCCCCCGGCTGGATATCAGGTAGAGTACCCGCCTGAGCGCAACCCACGACAGCTACCACAAGCCCTATCAGTAAAAAAGATATTAAGATTCTTCTGTTCACTTTGCATCCTCCTGTTCATTTGTTTTTTACGGAACTGCAGCCTTCATTAGTTCAAATGTCACTTATTACCATATCTGCTGTTCCTCTCCTCTTTTGCATATCTACCAGGTCCTGCAAGGTTTTAGACTCCAGAACTCCATCTATTGCTTTTTTCATCTCATTCCAGATATCGCGGGTGACACAAGAATCGGAGCGAGGGCAGACTTTGGGGTCATTAACACAGTCAACTGGAGCAGTTGAACCTTCAAGCAATCCGACCACTTCGATGAGCTTTATTTCCTGTGGCAATTTGGACAACCAAATTCCACCACGAGCACCCCGCATGCTCCTTATAATGCCCCCCGCTATAAGAGGAGCAATCAAATGCTCGAGATAAAGAAGTGGAATCTGCTGTCGATGGGCGATGTCTTTTAACGGAACCGGTCCTTCACCATCACGAAGAGCCAAATCCAAAAGTACTCTGGTTCCATACCGTCCTCTGGTAGAAAGTTTCATCGCTTTGCCTCACTTTGTTGATTAAAATGGTCAACAAAGTGTACAACGTAATATGAAATATTGTCAAACTTTGTGGATTTCACGGTATCATTAAAACAGCAGCTGGACCATCAAGTAGCCGGATACCGAGCCACAGCCGCCGCAGTCGTTGTTAAAAACAATAGCAGACTGACGTGAATATTCCATGAAGGCGGCATGAAATTTCTGTGAATATTACTGATTGAGACAAAAATTTCGAGCAGGTTTGAATTTGCATCTGCCGCTTTGTTTGCATTATTATACTGGCGGAGTGGGATTGAAATGGATGCCGTCGCCCTCCTAGAAAAAGCTAAAGAATACCTGCCTCCAGCCAAGGTGGCTTTGGTCGAGGCAGCGTATGAATTCGCCCTAAACGCTCATAAAGGGCAGGTGCGAAAGTCCGGCGACCCATATCTAGACCACCCATTACAGACAGCTAAGATGCTTGCCGACCTTCAGCTTGATGCCGCCACTTTAGCCGCAGCCTTACTCCACGATGTAACTGAAGATTGCAACGTGCCTCTAACCACAATCGAGGCTAAATTCGGCCCGGAGGTAAGCAAGCTTGTTGATGGCACCACCAAATTGGGCAAATTATCCTTGCGTCGTGGCGAAGCTAAGAAGCGGGAGTCTCAAGCCCAGAACCTGCGAAAGATGTTAATAGCTACGGCTGAGGACTTGAGGGTAGTCCTTATCAAACTCGCCGACAGGCTGCATAACATGCAAACTTTAGCACCCCTGTCACCAGAGAAACGACGCAACATTGCTCAAGAGACAATAGAAATATATGCGCCTCTTGCGCACCGCCTGGGTATCTGGCAAATAAAGTGGCAGTTAGAGGACTTGTCTTTCCGCTACCTGGAGCCACGCCAGTATCACAAGGTGGCTCGCCTGTTGGCTACCCGCAGAACGCAACGAGAGGCTTTCATAAATGAGATCACCCAGATACTAAAGCAAGAGTTGGACAAAGCCGAGATAAAGGCGGAAATCATAGGCAGACCGAAGCATATCTACAGTATCTACAATAAGATGAACCGATATGCGGCTCAAGGCAGAGATTTCGACGACATTCATGACCTCTTCGCCTTCCGGGTACTGGTAGACACAATCCCGGATTGCTATAAAGCGCTAGGCACTATCCACAACCTGTGGCACCCGATTCCCGAGGATTTTAACGACTTCATCGCCAATCCTAAAGACAACGGATATCAGTCACTGCACACCACGGTGCTATGCCAGGGCACAACCCCGTTGGAAATACAAATTCGCACCTATAGCATGCACCGAACTGCTGATTTCGGCGTGGCTGCCCACTGGCGCTATAAGGAAGGTGCCAGCCATGATACGCATTTTGAGAACAAGATAGCCTGGCTACGACAGCTAATCGAGTGGCAGAGCGAGCTTGGCAGCGAGGAATTCCTCGAATCGTTAAAAACGGAGGTCTTCATTGACCAGGTCTTTGTTTATACCCCCAAAGGTGAAATAAAAGCTCTGCCCAAAGGTGCCACACCACTGGACTTCGCCTATCGCATCCATACCGAGTTAGGACATCACTGTATAGGCACCAAGGTGAACGGCAGGCTCGTGCCCCTAAACTATGAACTGAAAAACAGCGAAATCATAGAAATTATGACCGCCAAAGCCGGCAAAGGTCCCAGCCTTGACTGGCTCAACCCCGACCTGGGATTCGTCAAGACCTCACACGCCCGAGAAAAAATTCGCCAATGGTTCAAGAAACAGGAACGAACACAGAACATCGAACGCGGTAAACAGATTCTGGACAGAGAACTCAAGCGGCTAGATATAGCCATAACCAATATCGAGGAAACAGCGCAACTGTTCAATTATGAAAGCACTGATGATTTTCTGGCAGCTATCGGCTATGGTGGCGTTACTCCACATCAGTTGGCACTCAAGCTGGCTATCGAACCAGAAGAAATCCCTGCTATAGCCAAAACCATACGCACCGAGAAGACAACTGCTGCAGGAATTCAGGTTCTAGGTGTGGGTGACTTACTTACTCAACTAGCCCGGTGCTGCAATCCCCTGCCCGGCGACCCTATTATCGGTTATATTACTCGGAGTCACGGGATTACTGTGCATCGCAAAGACTGTATAAATGTCATCAACGTGGAAGATAAAAGGCGACTAATCGAGGTAAACTGGGGAGAAATACATGATGTTTACCCCGTCGATGTACAGATAGATGCCTGGGACAGAGTAGGCTTGCTTCGGGATATCACTACTATCATCGCCGAAAACAAAGTAAATATATCCAGTATGAACACTACATACCACAATGAAATTACCTCCGTATTCGCTACCCTTGAAATAGCAAATATGGCACAGTTAACTCAACTGTTGTCCAGAGTCCAGGGTATACGTGGTATCATAAGCGCCACAAGAATCAGCCAGGCTAAAGCTAGTCTTAGTTCTTAGTTCTTGAGAAAGGAGTCAGATTGCCTAAAAGTAAATCAGCAGAGAAAGCAGCACGAGCAGCAGAGAGAAAACGACTTCAAAATAAGTCGGTTAAAAGTGCTACCAAGACGCATGTGACCCGTGCAGAAAAGCTTATTTTAAGCAAAGAGCCTGAACCAGCACAAAGTGCAGTTGCAACTGCCATAAGTGCCTTGGACAGAGCCGCCAAAAAGGGGGTCATCCATCCTAATACAGCCGCAAGGCGCAAGTCACGTTTGATGAAAAAATTCAATCAAGCTAAGCTTTCCAGCACTGCTGCCAAGAAGACAAAAAGCGCTGACAAAGCCTGAGAAAACAATGTGACCTGATTGCGCCAAAATTCGTCATGACTCGTAAAGCACTATCACCAAAACAAAAACGTATCCTCCAGTTTATCCGAAAATTTATTGACGCCAGGGGCTACCCGCCCACAGTCAGGGATATCGTCAGCGGCTGTGAGATAAGCTCCACCTCGGTAGTCGCCTATAACCTAACCAGGCTAGAAACAGCAGGATATATACGCCGCCACGCTAAAATATCGCGTGGCGTCGAATTTCTAACCACCAAGCAGAGCCATCAACATATCGTCTCCGTACCTATAATAGGCGAAATAGCTGCTGGCGAGCCGATTCCCGTTCCGCATTCAGAAACCTGGGACACAATTGCCACGGAAGAATTAGAGGTTACCGAGGACTTGACGCGGGGTAAACAGAGAGTCTATGCCTTAAGGGTGAAGGGGAACTCAATGATTGACGCCCTGATAAAGGATGGCGACATCGTCTTAATGGAGCAAGTGAACAACGCTGAAAATGGCGATATGGTAGCTGTTTGGCTCAAAGCAGAAAAGGAAGTCACACTCAAAAGATTTTTCACAGAGACTAATCTTATCCGCCTTGAGCCAGCAAATAACCAGATGCACCCCATTTACACCACTCAAGATAATGTTGAAGTTCAAGGCAAGGTTATTACCGTGATCCGTCAGCTAGCTTAATGGAAATTCAGGGTTTGACTTTCAACGCAAAATTGGTGTAAAAGTTAGGATAGATGTTAATTTCTCAATTTCAGGCTGTTGGACGTGACCTATGTGCCCGGGGGTTGGTATCTTCTCACACCGGTAATCTCAGTATTAAACTGGGAGAACGCCTATGCATCACGCACCGAGGCAGCATGCTAAGCTGCCTTGAAGAACACGACCTTGTGGAAACCGGTATAAATAAAAACGACCGGTTCACCCCCCTAGCCTCAACCGAGCTAATAATCCATCGTGCCATATATAAGCGCACGCCTGCCTCAGCTATAGTACATGCACACCCCGCTTATGCAGTTGCCTTATCTTTTTCCGAGCAAGAAATCATCCCCCGTGATGTCGAAGGAAGCCTGCTACTGCCTAAGGTGCCGGTTCTAGGTTGGGAAACCACCATAAAGCCAGTAGAGCTTGCCGAGGAAATAGCCAAGGCACTAATAAAGCACAAGATTGTTCTAGTGCATGGACACGGAAGCTTTGCTGCTGCACAACTACTTGAAGAAGCTTATCAATATACGACAGCTTTAGAGGAAAGCTGCCGTCTTCTCTATTTGCTCAAAACCCTGCGAATAAAGACCTCTAAGCCTTCAAACTGTACAAAGCTTTAAAAGGTATCAAACTAGAAATACAGCCCGAAGGTAACCAAATGCATGAATTCAGATTCTTGTTGCTATCTATTTGGTCTTTACTAGTTTTTTAGAATACGCCGGAGTGCACCAACGAAGATATTTCGGATTCTTGCCCTTTATCACATCGAAGTAGAGGCGCTGTAGCTCTCTGGTCACTTTCCCTATTTCCCCATCTCCTACCGGGCGGTGGTCAATTTCGAGGACTGGACTGACATGAGCAGCGGTGCCGGTAAAGAACACCTCATCGGCGAGATAAAGCTCGGTGCGGTCCACTGACATTTCAACAGTCTCTATGCCAAGCTCATTTCGAGCTAGCTGTATTACCGTGTCCCTAGTAACGCCCAGTAGGATGTTATCAGAGCTCGGCGGTGTTACCAGTTTACCATCCAGAACAAAGAAGATATTCTCCCCGCTGCCTTCGGCAACATGACCGTCATGGTTCAGCAAAATCGCCTCATCAAAGCCATGCTCATTAGCTTCGGTCTTAGCTAGAGCGCTGTTAACGTAGATACCGGTAATCTTGCCCCTCGCCGGAATCATGGTATCATCGACACGCCGCCACGAAGAAGTACAGCAGCGAACCCCGTCATCAGCATTGAGATAAGCAGGCAAAGTGGCAACGATGATAAGGAAATCGTCCTCCAAATCATGTAACCGTACTCCAATAGCCTCCGAGCTCTTGTAAGCCAGAGGACGGATATATACGTCTTCACGATAGCCGCTCTTTTCCACCACCTTGACGGTTAACTGGCACATCTCATCAGCCGAATAGGGAAGACGTATTTTCAAAATACGACAGCCATCGAGCATGCGCTCATAATGGTCTCTAATACGGAATAGAAACAATTGCTCCTGCTCATCATTCCAGTTACCGCGAATACCCTCAAAACAAGCAGTACCATAATGCAGAGCATGGGTTAGAATACCCATTTTGGCTTCGGCAAGCGGCATGAATTGTTTTCGGTAAAAAGCGTATGGAGGCATCTCCTCTCCTTCTTCTCTAAATTTCAATGCTTAAAGCTGGACTTAATTATAGCCCCGCTCCATAACAAAAACAAGGTTAACGGGAAAGCGAAGGGGTTTCTAATACGAAATCACCTTTACGGCTAGCGAATATATCTTTAAGCAGCAGGGTACGTCCAGTTTGTATAGAGGTAAAGCCGTATTTATTGCGGATACGATCAATCGCCTTATCCAGATGAGCCATCCGTTGCGGTCTGGAATCAAGCAAATGAAGTTGCTTGCCATAACCGACTAAATTAGAAACTCCAACACCGATAAGCCGCACCAGCTTCCGGTTTCTAGCCAGAGCTTGGTCAAGCAACCTAACTGCTCCTACAAAGATGGCTTCATCAGCATCTGTAAATTCTTTAGAGCTAATGCGGTGGGTAATGGTTTCGAAATCGGCATACCTCAACTTTAATGTTATAGTCCTGGCGTGCTTGCCTTCCTGACGCAACTCAGCGCCAATTCGCTCACAGAGATAACGCAGAATAGCTTGAAGAAAAGTTCGGTCCAAAGTATCTTCAGCAAAAGTTGTTTCTCTGCTGATGGATTTAGCCGCACCCGGTGGCTCTACTTCCCTGACATCTATGCCGTTGGCGTAATGATGAAGCATCACCCCAGCAGCACCCAAACGATTCCTTATTGTTTCGGGTGGCAAAACTGCCAACTGACCAATAGTTCTTATCCCCAGTGACTTCAATGCCTGCTCTGTCTTTTTGCCAACACCAGGCAAGCTGGCTACAGGCAACGGTGATAAGAATTCCTTTTCTTGCCCTACATCCACCTCAACTAACCCATCCGGCTTACCCAAGTCAGAGGCAATTTTAGCCACTACCTTACAACCAGCCACACCTACCGAAGCAATCAGCCCAAGCTTTTTTTTGACACGCTCCTTTATATGCAATGCAAGCTGACGAGGGGTGCCATAAGCCTCACAGCCAGTAACATCAAGATAAGCCTCATCTAACCCCACAGGCTCCAAGCAAGGCGAAAAATCAGCCAGGATCGTCATAAATCTTTCTGATGCATCACGATAAGCAGGGAAGCTACCCTGAAGAAAAATAGCCTGGGGGCAGAGACGATAAGCCTGGGACAGAGGCATGCCAGCCCGAATGCCAAAGGTACGGGCTTCGTATGAAGCTGAGGCAACCACGCCGCGTCGGTCAGGCTGTCCACCAACTACTACCGGTTTACCACACAAGCCTGGAGCCAGTACTTGCTCCACGGAAACAAAGAAGGCATCCAGGTCAATATGCAAAATGCAACGATTCATGTTCAGCAACGATTATAGACCAGAGGTGGAAGACTGGCAAGAAAAAGCTTGGTGTAAAAAGTAATGCGAGCCCGAAGCCTCGCATTACAACACTAGGATAACTAAGTTTTTGGTCTTACACAAATTTAGGCGGTGGCGCTTTCTTGGGGTCGATCCCAAGTTCCTTAAGCCCTTTATTCCTTAACATTTCCAAAAGTGACTTCAGTTTTTGGCGCTCGGCTTCAGAAAGGGCAGACATTATCTTCTGGACAGATTTCCTTTTAAGTGCTTGCTTATAAGCCTGCTGTCCCTTCTCAGTTATGGTGACTCTCACCCAATTCTTTCTATGCAAGTCCTTGGTTTTCTTTACGAGTCCAGCCTTTTTCATCCGTTCTATAATCCCTGAAACCGAATGGGGCCGCCGGAACATCATTCTTGATATCTGAGCCGGTGTCACCTTATCGCCAATAGTTTTGATAACAAACAGGACCTCAGCCTGCGTGGCTGGAAGACCGTGTTGCTGCAATTCTGCTTCCCTAGCATTAAATATTATGTCGCTCACCTGATGCAGCAGCACCCACAAATTGTAGTCGCGATCTACACCTGAAACTTCTGGCATGATACTCTCCTTCCTGAAATTTAAATTCACTACTTACCGATAGAGTCATTACCCTCATCGGTGAATTAGTTCTCCAGTGAAAAGCTACCTCATGTTTTGATTCTATCACAATAGCATAAAAAAACAAAAGCGCTTTAAATAATATCTTCATCGTTCGGTGATGAGTCAAACGGCTAAATATCAATGTTCCAGTACTAAAGTACCACCACATTACGAGGATTGACTTTAGCTCTAAGAGCAATACCGATAATAAGAGCTTTCCTAGCCGAAACTGACACACTATCCGTTGCCAGTTTTATTTGCCAAGTGACCCCTTGAAACCAAGGTCTTCACGCGATGTTCAAATGTCTCGCGCTCCAGAAGAACCTGCCTCTGGCACTTAAGACACTTTATTCGAATATCAACTCCCAGCTTCACCACCTGCCATTCATCACCACCACAAGGATGTCCCTTTCGTAAGCGAACTATATCGCCGAGCTCTATTTCCATTTCTCTCAGCGGATAATCTGGCTAACTAACTTATTGATATTATCGCGTAGCTCCTGTGCACTATGCCGGGCAGCTTGAGCAAAGTCTTTTCCTTGAGAATTGTAGAGGATTTGCCGTGAGACAGCGATAATGGCATTTCCCCCTTGAGCATCAACTCCATATTTAACCGTAGAAGCTAAATCACCACCCTGTGCCCCAATACCCGGGATAAGAAATGGCATTTCCGGGCACAATTGCCGGATCTCTTTCAGCTCCTTGGTATATGTGGCACCGACAACCAAGCCGATATTACCATTAACATTCCACTCCCTTGTTTTCCGAGCCACTGCCTCATACAACGGCATGCCTCGACTATTAACTAAGCTCTGAAAATCCACTGCCCCAGGGTTAGACGTCCGACAAAGGATAAAGACTCCCTTATCTCTATAATCGATGAATGGCTCAACCGAGTCAAAACCGAGGTAGGGACTGACAGTAGCTGCGTCAAAGCCAAAGGTGACAAAGAGGGCTTTAGCATAGGCTTTAGCTGTGTTGCCTATATCACCTCGTTTACCATCACCGATTATCGGGATATAGTCAGGTATATGCTCAACAGTCCTCTGCAGCAGTTCAAGCCCACCGATACCTAGAGCTTCATAGAAAGCCAGATTGGGCTTATAAGCACATACCAGGTCGGCAGTGGCATCAACGATAGCCCTATTAAACTCTAGAAGACTAACTTTGGGCATCAGTGCCGGGTCAGGGTCAAGCCCAACACACAGCAAACTCTTGTTTCGGCTGCCAGCCTCCAGAAGCTTATCAACAAATCTCATGTGCACCTAGATGGAATTATAGCTTAAGAACCCGAGTTATCCAAGCCGCAGCCTTGGTTGCATTTTATGAGCCAAGATATTTATAGCCTTTGCTTTCCATTAACATAACATGGGTTGCACAGGCTGTTTCTTACTATCAACCACTGTGTGTTTCCTTTTAGCTTCGAATTCACTTGCTCTCTTCCTAAATCACGGAACTTTGCCTTTTGACAGGTTGATATGAGTCGAGTATCATTCTGGTACATTACAATGAGACAAAAGGTAACGCATTCTTTCAAGGAATCAATACTTCCAGTTGTCATGTTTGCGCTGCTTGCTTTGGTAGCATGTGCACCATCGCCCATAACGACACCAGAGCCTGTGCAGGAACCTGCAGCTAAGCTGGCACCTTCGGAGCTGGTACCGCGCATAACAATAGAGGAGTTATTGCAGAAAATTGAGAGGGGGGACAACATCCTTGTTGTCGATACAAGATACAAAGAACAATACGACGTGGACCATATTAAAGGGGCTGTGTCTGCTCCGCTTTCCACAATAATCGAGGGAGAATGGGTGCCACCGTCCGATAAAGAGATTATACTCTATTGCAGTTGACCAAATGAGAACACCAGTGCCCGTGCGGCGCTTGAACTGATTGGCAAAGGCTTCCCAGAAATAAAAGTTTTAAAGGGTGGGTATAATGCCTGGAAGGCAACAGGTTACCCCATGGAAACGGGAGCTCCTTAGGGCACCAGATAACAGCCTAGTCGGTGGGAAAATTGTGGACTCTCTTCTAGCCTCGTTAATAAACAGGCTATATTACTGAGGAAATAACGTTAAAACTGCTGAGGAGAAAAGACAATGGACTTAAAACATGTCCCCGGCAAAAATCTAGGACATCTAGTACTCTATGCTTTAAGCACTTGCCCCTGGTGCAAAAAGACAAAGCAATTGCTGAACGACATGGGCGTAGAATACTATTACTCCGATGTTGACTTGATGACAGCCGACGAGAAGGACAAGACCATGCACATAGTAGAGAAATGGAATCCCAGATGTTCCTTTCCCACCTTGGTAATAAACGATAATAAATGCATAGTCGGTTTTCAGGAAGAGGAAATTCGAAGGGCTTTAAATCTATGACCGAAGAGACAGTAGTAACCCCGGCCGAAGCGAATAGATTATATGAGCAGCTAAAAAGCGAAGGTGAGGCAAGTGGATACCATCTCAATCCAGATGTTACGTTCACCAAAGAACTTATGAAGGGGCTTCTCACAAACGAAAGGAGATACGGCTATCGTGCTTGTCCTTGCAGGCTATCCTCCGGAAAAAGGGGGGAGGACACTGATATTATCTGTCCTTGTGACTATCGAGACCCTGACCTTAATGAGTACGGCACATGTTATTGCGGTCTTTATGTTTCCGGGGCAGTAGCAGAAGGCAAGAAACAGGTCAGCCCCGTACCCGAGCGGCGACCACCAGTTAAAATAAGAGAATCATCCAAGCCTAAAACAGCGTCTGGTGCCATCTTGTCTCCACCACTCCCAATATGGCGATGCAAAGTCTGTGGATATCTATGTGCCAGAGATGCTCCGCCAGAAATATGCCCTATATGCAAAGCCAAAAGAGACCGATTTGAACACTTTATTTAATTCAGCCGCATAATTCTCAATTGCTACCTACCCTAAAAATGAAACTAAAAATGAACTATCGACAGGCTGAAAACTACATTCTAAGCTTCACCGATTACGAGAAAATACCGGGCATTGCCTACACATCAGCTAACTACGACCTGCGGCGGATGGAAAAGCTGCTGCAGCCGCTGGGAAATCCACACCTTGGAACAAGAACCGTGCACATAGCCGGCACCAAAGGCAAGGGAAGCACTGCAGCCATGATTTCCCAAGCGCTTATTGCCGACAGCTACAAGACAGGGCTATTCACCTCACCACACCTACACACCTTGAGAGAACGCATCAGGGTTAACGGAAACATGATTTCCGAAGCCGATTTTGCTGTCTTAGTAACAAAACTCAAACCAATCGTTGAAAAGGTAAACAATGAATCTCTATATGGACAGCTGACCACATTCGAGATATTGACGGCAGTCGTCTTCGCTTACTTTAAGAACAGCCGGGTGGATTTCCAGGTGCTTGAGGTAGGGGTGGGGGGCAGGCTTGATGCCACAAATGTAGTCAAGTCAGACGTCTGCGTAATCACTTCGCTCAGCCTAGACCACACGGATATTCTGGGCGATACTGTTACCAAGATAGCCACTGAGAAGGCGGGCATAATCAAGCCTGGATGTATAGTGATTAGCGCCCCACAGGTCGATGAGGCTGCCAAAGTAATTGAGCAAGTCTGCCACCAGCAACGGGCAAAATTGATTCAAGTCGGCAAAGACATTACCTGGCGTAAAATAAGCGGTGACCTGCACCAGCAAACTTTGATAATTGAAGGCAAATCTGGCAATTATGACCTGACCATACCACTGCTTGGAGATCACCAACTGGAAAACGCGGCTACTGCTGTGGCAGTTTTAGAGGCTCTGGACTCCATTGGAACCAGGATTTCAACTCAGAACATTACCCGAGGATTTAGGCAAGTAAGCTGGCCAGGCAGGCTTCAGATATTGAGCCATAAGCCAATGGTGGTCGTTGATGGAGCTCATAATGCCTATTCGATGAGAAAATTAGTAGAATCTATAAAACACTACTTCAACTTTAACAGGTGCTTTGTTATCTTTGGGACATCATGCGATAAAGATATTCCCGGCATGGCACGGGAACTTAAACTTCTTACTGACAACATCATCGCTACCAGTTCTTCTCACCCCAGGGCAGCTTCTATCTCGATACTAGTCAAGGAGTTCGCCAAGCATGGAATTAAAGCAGACATAACTGAAAACGTCCTTACGGCTTTATCCAAAGCTCTAGCTGCAGCTCAAAAGAAAGAGCTTATCCTAATTACAGGTTCCCTTTTCGTTGTAGCTGAAGCAATAGACTACTTTGCTAGAGCAAAGACAGCAGATGTCAGTCAGTAATATTGACAGCAAGAGAGACACCCGCTTCTCCAGGTAATACCCCCGAGAAAAGCCGCTGTAATGCCATTGTATGACTACAAGTCTCCCACTGCGAAAAAAATTGGCAGGTGCAATGCCATTTATCACTTTTATAAGTCACAGTATAATTATCATGCTCACCGCGAAAATTAGCGGAGAATTCCGAAAGAGTAACACGGTCTGGCTCTTGGGCATATCGTTTGGCTTTCTCAACTTTTCCAATGAGACTAGAATGCATTTAACTACCTCCGAAACAAGTATATAACTAGGCTACGAAAAAGTCTATGACGCAGAACTGTTCATCTGTCTGGATTCAATTAATTCGGCTTGCCTCTAGATGCAATGTCAAGCTACAATACATAAAATCTAGAAAGCAACAAGATGCGAGACAGGATTGTTAATTCTTTGCAGGGCCAAGCAGCCGATTACATCGAGATTCGGCTTGAGGAAACCCGGATAACCCGTATAGTTTACCGCGGCGAAAGACTAGAAGAAGTAGGCAGAACATCCAGTCTGGGGGGCAATGTGCGTGCTCTGGTCAAGGGCGGTTGGGGATTCGTCAGTTTTAATAATATCAATAAACTTCGAGATAAGGTAGATTTAGCCATAAGACAGGCAAGACTTACCGCCAAGGAAGATTTCAAGCTCAGTCAAACAGAGCCGGCAATCGACATCGTAGCTAACGAAAAGAGTGAGCCAATGAATACTTCATTGGCATCGAAGAAACAACTGCTTGATGAGTATAACGACGTTATTCTAGGCACACCAAAGATCCGAACATCCAACATCGGCTATTACGACAGCCAGAGAAAAATAACTTTTGCCAACTCAGAAGGAAGCTATATAGAGCAGACCAAGGCAGACATCAACCTGCGCCTAACAGCTATAGCCTCACAAGATGGTCAGGTTCAGCAAGTTGGGCTGAGCATAGGTAGCCCGGGCGATTTTTCAGCCATAAATGGTCTGCAAGAGCAGGTAAAACAAACGGCACAGCGAGCGGTAGAGCTTCTTTCAGCACCTCAAGCCAAAGGGGGCGAATATATAGTTGTTCTTGACCCTGTACTGGCTGGCGTATTTGTACATGAAGCCTTCGGACATTTGTCCGAGGCTGACCATGTTTATGAGAACAAGCGACTGCAAGACATTATGGTCCTGGGGCGGAGATTCGGCGACAAGAGTCTAAATATTGTTGACGGCGCTGCTGTTCTCGGACTGCGCGGTAGCTATAAGTATGATGACGAGGGGGTTCCAGCGACAAAGACATATCTCATCAGGGAAGGTACGCTCGAAAGTAGGCTCCACTCCCGAGAGACTGCTGCTAAGATGGGAGAGAAAACAACGGGCAACGCCCGGGCAATAAGCTACCTCTACCCACCAATAGTAAGAATGACCAACACATACATCGAACCAGGAACGCTATCCTTTGAAGAGATTATCAGCGACATCAAAGAAGGTATCTATGCCAAGGACTGGTACGGAGGCACAACCAGCCTGGAGATGTTCACCTTCTCCGCCTCCGAAGCCTATATGGTTCGCAATGGCAAAATAGCAGAATTGCTACGTCCAGTAGTTTTAAGCGGCAATGTCTTTGTCACTCTAGACAACATAGATGCCATCGGCAATGATTTAAAGATGAATCAGGGTGGTGGCTGTGGCAAAGGGGGACAATCACCATTACCCGTTGCCAACGGCAGCCCACATATAAGAATACGCCGCTGCCTAATCGGAGGCAGTTAAATGAAGAAGGTTCTATCACAAGCTAAGAAGATGGCTGAGCATGCCGAGGTATTTCAAATATCTTCTAAAGTGACGCCGGTTCATTTCGAAGCCAACCTGCTGAAACAAATCCAGAGCAAAGAAAATGTCAGCACCGCCTTAAGACTCATCAAAAACGGAAAGGTCGGCTTCGCTCAGGCTAATGGCTCTATCGAGCCAAAAAGGCTGGCAGAAATGGCTGCAGAGACATGTGAATTTGGTATGCCAGCCAAATTCGACTTTCCCAAGCCAAAGGTTTATCCAAAGATAGAGACCTTCGATTCACAAATAGACAACGTAACTATAGAGGATATGGTCAAGCTTGGAGAACAACTTATAGACTCAATAAGGCAACATACACCGGACATTATATGCGAAGTATCTGCAACCAAAGGAATCATCTCAGTCGATATTATCAACTCAGAAGGCGGCGAAGCCAGCTACAGCAAAAGCTTTTTCAACCTGAGCCTTGAAGGTGTCCTAATTAAAGATGAGGACATGCTATTCGTCGGTGACAGCCATAGTTCATGCCACCCGCTTCTTGATTTCACTCCGATAGCTGAAGAGGTAATCAAGCAACTCGAGCTAGCCAAGAGAAATGTTAGTATAGCAACCAAACAAATGCCGGTGATTTTTACACCTCATGGTGTGGCTAGCTCGCTAATCGCCCCTTTAGTATCTGCCTTCAATGGCAAGTTGGTTCTTGATGGAGCCTCCCCACTTAAGAACAAATTGGGAGAGCAAGTTTTTGACAAAAAATTTTCCCTGTGGGATGATGCTACTATACCCTACCAGGTAGCAAGTTATCCCAGTGACGATGAGGGAGTGCCAAGCCAGCGAACACCTCTTGTTGACAATGGCGTTGTGTCACACTTTTTCTACGACCTTCAGACAGCGGCGCTAGCTAATACACAAAGCACCGGGAATGGTAGCCGCCATGGTGGTTTACCAACACCCTCCCCAAGCTCGCTAGTTATAGGCAAAGGTAATATTCCTTTCCGTGATATGGTAAGAGACATAAAAGAGGGTCTGGTAGTAGAATTGCTGATAGGTGCTGAGCAGGGAAACATACTCAATGGGGACTTCAGTGGCAATGTTTTATTAGGCTATAAAGTTGAAAAGGGGGAAATAACGGGTAGAGTAAAGGATACCATGGTCTCTGGAAATGTGTATCAGATCTTAAAGCAGATCGAAGCAATAGGAGAGGAAACACGTTGGGTCGAAGGATTCCTGTCGACTCCCTGCCTCTACTGCACTGGCTTATCAATAACCACAAAGATGGGGTAAGAAATATGAAAAACGTAATTAAGCTCTATAAAGAACCACGTCGCAAGACATGTGACCTGCTTGCAGCCTGGCCTGGGATTGGGAATGTGGCACTTATCGTTGCCAGATATATAAAAGACAAGCTAAAGGCTGAGGAGATTGGAGAAATCGAGCCCTTCGATTTCTTCGACCCCATCGGCATCATGGTTAAAAATAACATAATAGAAGCTCCTCAATTTCCAGAAAGCAAATTTTATTACTGGCACAATCCCAAGTCCGACAGAGACTTGGCCTTGTTTATCAGCGACGAACAGCCCGGCTTCAAGGGTTATGAACTAGCTAGCTGCGTTCTAGACATTAGCCAGAAACTCAAAGTCAAAAGTGTGTATACCTGTGCCGCAGCTATTGCCCGAATTCATCACACTGAAAAACCAAAAGTCTGGGGGGCTGCCACAAACCAAAAACTTCTCCAGGTATTAAGAAAACATGACGTCATCCTGCGTGGCGATATCCAAATCGCTGGACTTAATGGCTTATTTCTGGGGGTAGCCAAAGAAAAGGGGCTTGATGGTATTTGCCTCTTGGGCGAGGTGCCTATGTACACTACTCGAATACCTAATCCAAAAGCCTCTCTGGCAGTAGCTGACGTCTTGGCTAAGATATTGGACATTGATATCAACTTATCTGAGCTTGCCAAACTGGCTAAAGAATCAGACGAAGAAATGAAAAAACTTGCCGCTGAAGCTATGGATGAGTTCATCGACCGTTACACCAAACCTGTATGGCCGCCGGAAGAGGAAGAGCTAGAGATAGAGGAAGAAGAGGAAGATAGCGAGAATGGAGACGAAGAGGAAAGCGAATAAATGGCAACGGAATTATCGCCCAGAATACAGCACATAGCGGAAATCTTCGATTCGAGTAAGCCAATAACCAGCTCTAAACTGGTATATCTGTCCGACCTCAATAACGAGGAATTGAAATTTCTGGAAAAAATCTGGGCGGATGCAGATGTATCACGACGGCATCAGATTATATCTCAGCTTGTACACCTCAGCGAGGTTGATATTAAGCTTGATTTCAGCGGCGTCTTCGTCATATGTCTCCATGACACCGATGCAGCAATCAGAGCCCAAGCCATCGCGGGTTTGGACGGAGAGGAAAACTACACCCTTATCACCCCACTGTTACAAGCCTTGAAGGAAGATAGTTCTGCTGAAGTACGGGCAGCAACAGCCATAGCCCTTGGCAAATTCGCACTCCTATGTGAACTGGGGAAGCTCCCCACTCATTTTACAGACAAGATATACACTGCTTTACTAAATGTCCTGGACAACAAGATGGAAACTGCCGTGGTGAAACGTCGAGCTTTGGAGGCTATTTCTCCATTCAGATTACCCCGGGTTAAAGAGCTTATAGAACAGGCATATAATGGCAACGATACTAAACTTAAAGCTAGTGCTATATATGCCATGGGACGCAATTGTGATTCAGTATGGTTGACCACCTTGCTGGCTGAGCTAAACAATGATGAGGCTGAGATACGGTACGAGGTCGCTAATGCCTGTGGCGAACTTGGTTCTGAAGAAGCCGTGCCTCATCTCATCAAGTTGGCTGAAGACGAAGACCATCAGGTTCAAGAAGCCGCTATAAAGGCGTTAGGCGAGATAGGCGGCGAACAGGCCAAGCAAGCCCTAAATAAGCTAGCGAAAAATCCCAAACCCAGAATCCGCGAGGCGGCGAAATCAGCCCTGAAGGAGGCGCATTTTTGCGAAGACCCCCTATCCTTGCAAACCTAACAAAACCAGCAGTACTGACTGGCAACAAAGCCAATCTACGCCCAAAGCGGCTGCAGGATGCTGCCAGCGATTATAGTTGGCGGCAAGATGCTGAGCTATGCCGCCTCGATGCTGCCATTCCCATATCATGTTCTTTTGAAGAATTCCTAGAAAACTACACCGAGGAATTATACCGCCCAAGTAAAAGCTATCGTTTCGCCATTGAAACTCCAGAGGGCAAACACATTGGCAACTGTAGTTATTTTAATATAGATGAGACAAAAAAGGAGGCCGAGATGGGCATCATGATTGGTGACCGGGCTTACTGGAACCATGGTTACGGGGTTGATGCCATACTTGCCACACTTAATCACATTTTCTCGCAAACTGACCTAAAAAGGGTCTATCTCAAGACCTTAAATTGGAATATCCGAGCACATAAGTGCTTTCAAAAATGCGGTTTCGTCCCCTGCGGTCAAATCACTCACGGAGACTATACCTTCATTCTCATGGAGACCCACCGCCCGAATAAACGGAAAGGTAAATAGAATTGAACCCGCAGCCTGCTACAACCTCAATGGACGAAAACAGGATTCTTATCAGTGATGACTCTTTTTGTAATGGCTAACTGATGACGGATGTGCTTTGGCAGTATGAATGCAGATTGGTGAGTCAGACCATCGTATGACCTTGGCTTTCTTAACAATCGAGCCACAATCCTACGGTCCACATCTTCAGGCGACAGTCCAGCAGGATTGATATTTTGCGATGCTGTAGTGAACCCCCACAAGTCAACGAAGGAGGGAACATAAGCCTGATACGGACACACTATATCGAAAACACCTTTTAAGGTGTTAACAATTGCAGTAAAATTTTGTAAGTTAGTCCAGCCAGAAGCTCCAGACTGGACACACATGATACCTTCGAAATTCAATCTTTCTTTAACCAGCTGGTAAAACTCCCGCGTATATAGTAAACAAGCTGGCCCCTCTTCAAGAGGTTCAACCAGGTCAATTATCACAACATCAAACTTATCATTAATCTCTTGCAAATACCTCCTGGCATCGGCAAAATGAAGCTCCAAGCGAAAATCATCGAACGAGCCTCGGTGGGAAAAAGACAGATAACGGTGGCAGATGTCTATAACCTGCCTATCGATATCCACCATAACTACTCTTTTTACTGTCTTATGAACCAGCACCTCACGAAGAGTAGCCCCCTCACCACCACCAGCAATAAAAACAACCTCGGGACACGCGTGACTGAGCATCGCTGGATGAACCAATGCCTCATGATAGATGAACTCGTCTCGCTCACTGGACTGTATCTTACCATCCAAAATAAGACAAACTCCGAAGCTCCTAGTATCAACAATCTCTACAGACTGGAACTCGGTTCGTCCTGAATATATTACCTTTTTAATCCTATGTAGCTGGGCAAGGTCAGGGCTGACCTCGTCATACAGCCATTTACGTTTATCAGGATTATCAGGGTCGTTCATTTCAGCTCACAGCCAACTCGATTATTTTGTAAGATTCCTCTCTTTAATTCAATAAAAGAGTGATTCTTTGACCCCAGCCTCTCCACGAGTGGATTGACAGCTCGCTCAGGCTTAACGGAATCCCCACAAGTAAAAATGTCTATAGCAGCATAACCGTGTTCAGGCCAAGTATGCACACACAGATGTGATTCAGAGATAATCAGCACGCCGCTTATCCCGTGCGGGCTAAATTCGTAGAAACACTCATTAACTACGGTAGCTCCAATCTGGTTAGCGGCATCATGAAGACAACGTTTAAGAAAATCTAAGTCATTAAGCACCTCCACGTTGCAATCTTTTAGTTCGATTAGTAAGTGTCTTCCGAGAGCATTCAAATCACCGTCCCTCCTTTAGATTTTTAATTCTCGATGAAGTTCTCACCCCCAATCTGGTAGAGAAACAAGAGCAACAATCTGTAATTGTATATTTTGCAAAAATGATTTTCAAGACCCAGCTACCCTATTGACAAAAACGTTTTGACACTGTAAAATCGTTTGGCAAAGGGTGGTCGAACCTTTGAAAGCAAAACTCAAGATGGAGGTGACAATTTGAAAATCGTCGGTATTTTGTTTGCTTTGGTGTTGGCAGTATCCTTGGTGCTGGTACCAGCAGCCGTATTCGCCCAAGATGAGTGCCCGTCTTGCTGTGACAATGCCGATATCTACGGAGGGCTGGCCAATTGCGAGTGGGATACGGTAAAGTGGCAGGGTAATGTGGATTCCTGGCATCTATACCTGCAGCACTGGGGCAGAACTCCAATCCAAGCTATGACACGACTACGAGGTCTGTGCGGTCCTCCTAGCCTGTGTGATGACGTGGGTACAAGCTGCCCAGACATAACAGGCGGGTCCAGGCTCTATGGGTGCCCGAACTGTTGCCTCGGTGGCTGCGCCTCTTGCCGTACCGGGGAGCAGGGCTGTTGTGCTTGCTGCGACGACGTTGCAAAGTGTGAGCAGTCCTGCTGCTTAGATACGAGTGGCCAAGATTATTGCCCCACAACTCAAGGGGGAACCTGTCCGTCTACTCCTCCCAGTGACACTACTGGTTGCAACACTGACGTAGTGCTAGCGAGCGAACTGCCAAAGTGCGCCGGCTGCTGGGGAGTCAGTCTTGCCTTCGCCAGCAAGAGCTGGTCTGCTGCTACCATCGGTACGCATCCAAGAATCAGCGATGCGCACCTCAATCACATGGGGCAGTGCTACTGCACTGGTGGCAACTGCGGCGGTGACTGGGGAATCAGCGGATGTCCACACAGCGAATGCTGCTCCTTAACTTGGTGTCTGCAGGACAATTGCTTCGCCAGCGGGAATTGTGCACCAGCAGGAGCTGTTCCTTCGGTGCTATGGAAGAATCCAGTGGGTCCCTGTCCCTGTGACGGAGGGGGAACCTGTTCCATTAACCAATAGAGATATATATCTTTCTGAGAAGCTGAAAGAAACTGTGAAGCCCTGCCTGAGAGTAGTGCTAACCCTCAGGCGGGGTTTCTGTTCCCCATATGTGCCATGTTGGTACGACTTTTGTAAACCAGCGCATGCTTATTTCACAATCTGGGTATGTGCGGTTTCTCCGTTTCTCATCAGACCTCTTAGCCTAGGCTACAAGCTATCTCCATAAACAAAGAGGAACTATTTTTGTGCCTGAAAAGACCGAACTCACCACAGTCTATGTCGCCAATGGACAACTAGAGGCGGAAATAATAAAGGGACGACTCGAGAGCGAGGGTATCCCAGCTATACTCCGCTATGAAGCCGCTGGGCTTATCTACGGCATTACCATTGACGGACTGGGGCAAGTAACAGTCCAGGTACCATATTCTCTGGCTCAACGTGCCAAGGAGATATTAGCCGATGTGAAAGATGAGAAACATTAAGCCTTCAGCCCAAGCTCTGAATAAAGAGCCTCGAAATCAAAATAGCAATCCAAAACATTGCTAAACGTCTCGAGTTTGCGAGGGTTGCGAAAGCTGGCTTTGGTTAGAGCCTCTTCAATACCGGCTATAGCCGCAGAGCTATCCTGTTTAACCATAACTATTGGCACATGCTTATCTTGTGCCTGAGAGATAACAACAGGCAAAGGTTTTAGATTGTTAGTAAGAATCAGGCATTTGGTTGAGGTTTCCAAAGCAGCTAGCTGCATATCGGCACGATCACCACGAATCACCACAGCCTTGTTTTCTTTACGCTTGAAATAGCTTGTCCCAGAGTCAACGGTCATAGCCCCTAACATTACATTTTCTACTATCTCATCAGCACTCTCTGGAGAAATCAAGACCTCTCCATTAAGAATTTCAGCCAGTTCTGTGACAGTTACACCAAGCAGGCTCCTAATCTCAGGAAGTATACCAAAGACTTTTATTCCAGCCTTATTAAATAAGGCAGTCAAATCTAGCCGTATCTCCTCTATCTTGGAGTTGGGCACAAAGTTTACCACAACTCCCAGAGTTTGCCCCAGCTTTTCACCTATTCGCACAATTTTAGACACGTCCAAAGTAGATGAATAGCGAAGCGCAATAATCACCGTAGCCTCCACTGCCTCAGCAATCGTGTAACAAGCTAGAGTAGAGACCTTATCTACAACCAAATTGCCAAGCCCCCCCATAATGACGACGTCTCTATTCCGTGATATTTCACGATATACCTGTCTAATATTATCTGTGAAGTCGGTTACTGCGTTGGTTAAGCCTTGCCACAATTCACTTGGGGATAAACGAACAGGAGAAAGCTGCTCGCCAGATTCTGGCAAATCGAAGATTTCCTTGATGAAAGCAATATCTTCATTACCATCAGTGATGCCAGTTTCAAAAAGCTGGACTGGAATAACAAAGCCTACCTTTACCCCTCGGTCAAGCATTTTTTTACCAATGCCAGCACACAAAGCCGTTTTCCCAGCACCTTCCATAGATGTTATATATAGAGCAACCACATTACCTCCTAAACTGGAACTTTTGCAATTATATTACCTTGCGTCTCTCTTTACAACCAAGCCAAAGCAGCCTATAATATGTGCCAAACTTCAACGCCAACTGAGGGTTACCAAACTCTCAGTTTTTTTACTAGCTTTCTATACAGGAGAAATCGCATGAGCCAAAAGAAAATCCTTATCACCAAAGAGGGTTTAGACAAACTCCAATCTGAGCTGGAGCACCTACTTTCAATACGAAGGCAGGAGGTAGCCAGTAAGATTAAGCGCGCTCGAGAAATGGGAGGCACTGAGAACAACGCCGAATATGAAGACGCCAAGAATGACCAGGCTTTTGTCGAGGGCAGAATACTTACGCTGGAGAATATCGTCAAGAACGCTACGGTCATAGAATCGCCAGCATTGCCAGGTGTAGTCGAGGTGGGCGATAAAGTGCTCATCCAAAACCAGGACGGCAAGATAGAGCAATTTGCCATTGTAGGTAGCGCTGAAGCTAATCCTGTCGAGGGCAAGATTTCCAACGAATCACCGGTAGGGAAAGCCCTATTGGGCAGGAAAATCGGCGATGAAGTTGAGGTAGGGACCCCGGCTGGAGTGCTTAGATTATTGATAATGGATGTTAGTTAACCATTTGCCCATGAAATTAACCCAGCAAAAATCAGAGATTTACCTTTAATGCAGGGCACTACCAAATTGGAGAATTGGTATGGGACACAGAAACAGCGAGTTTTCAAGGGATGTTAAACACTCATGGCAAGATTAAAGCATATTGCCCAACAGCGACAGGAAAAGCTAGATAAAATTAGAGGCAAGGGAATAAATCCGTATCCCCATTCATACCACCGCAGCCATACTACTCAAGAAGCATTTACTATTTATGAGCAAATAGAATCAAGCCCGCAGATCACCCAGAGCCCAGAATTGAGCCTCGCTGGCCGAATTACAGCCATACGCTTCATGGGTAAGGTCGCATTCTCCGATATTCGCGATAGTTCAGGCAAAATCCAAGTTTTCTTTAGCCGTGACCTCCTCGGTAATGAAAGATATGAATTCCTTCACGAAATAGATATCGGTGACATAATCGGTGCCAAGGGCAAGCTTTTCAAAACTAAGACCGGTGAAATCAGCCTTGAGGCAAATGATTTCACTCTATTGGCTAAATCCCTTCAACCATTGCCCGAGAAATGGCACGGTCTGGTCGACGTTGAGAAGCGTTACCGGCAACGTTATCTGGACCTAATCTCCAACGAAGAAACAAAGCCTATGTTCAAACTGCGGAGCCAGATTATCTCAGCTTCGAGGCAGTTCCTAAACAAGCGTGGATTTATTGAGGTAGAGACACCAGTATTACAGCCGGTAGCAGGAGGAGCTCTGGCACGACGCTTCAAAACCCACCATCAAGCCCTAGACCAGGATTTATATCTTCGCATTGCACTAGAGCTTTACCTCAAACGGCTAATAATAGGCGGCTTCGACAAAGTGTACGAGCTCGGTCGAGTGTTCCGCAATGAAGGTATATCCACCAAACATAATCCTGAATTCACCATGGTGGAAATCTACGAAACCTATGCTGACTATAATGACATGATGAAACTGGTTGAAGATATGGTATGCAATATTGCCACAGAAGTCGTAGGCAAGAATGAAATTAAGTTCGGTGAAGAACTCATCAACCTGACACCTCCGTGGCAACGAATCTGCCTGCGTGAGGCAATCAAGGAGCGTTGTGGAATCGACTTTGAGGACTACCCTGACGCTAAGTCACTGCGGATAAGAATGGAAAAGCAAAAACTAGAAGTTGACCCCAGCAAGGACAGAGGCAGACTGGTAGATGAGCTCATCTCCACGTTTGTCGAGCCTGGACTGATGCAACCCACCTTTCTTGTAGATTATCCAGTAGAGATGTCGCCTCTAGCCAAGAGAAAGCGAGACAATGACCACCTGGTGGAGCGCTTCGAGGCTTTTATCGGCGGCATGGAAATCGCCAATGCCTTCACCGAGCTTAATGACCCCCAAGAACAAAGAGAGCGCTTTCGTCAACAGAAAGCTATACAATCTACTGGATTAATGACAGCTAAAACAGGTGATGAAGAGCCGGAAACTGAGGCTATCGACGAGGACTTTTTACAGGCTCTAGAATACGGCATGCCCCCCACGGGCGGGCTAGGAATAGGCATAGACCGTCTGACGATGTTATTTGCCGACAAACAATCCATACGTGAGATTATCCTTTTCCCTCAACTAAAAGTAAAATAATAAAAAGTTAAGCTACCATGCTGGACATAAAGTTAATCCGTGACAACCCTGACTTAGTCCGCCAAGCATTAAAAAAGCGAGGTGAGAGCGCTCAGCTTGACCAAATCATAAGCCTTGACGAGCGACGTCGTCAGCTTCTACACGAGATGGAAACGCTACGGGCGCAGCGTAACGAAGTCAGCAAAGAATTGGGCAAGATGCAGGATAAGCCGCCGCAGCTTATTGCCGATATGCGCCAACTCGGAGAAAAGGTCACTTGTCTAGAGACAGAAATAGGTCAATTCGAATCTGAACTGGAAGACCTTCTACTGCGATTGCCCAATATGCCGGCGGCTGATGTGCCCGTCGGCAAAGATGCACAGGACAACATAGTGGTGCGCTCCTGGGGGAAGCCAGCAAAATTTCACTTCACACCATTACCCCATTGGGAACTAGGTGAAAAACTAGATATTATCGATTTTCAACGTGGAGCCAAACTTTCTGGCAGCCGCTTTTATGTCCTTAAGGGTCAGGGGGCTCACTTGCAACGAGCGCTCATCTCTTTCATGCTTGACCTGCACATAAAGGAGCACGGCTACACAGAAATCTACCCGCCTTTCATGGTAAAACGTGAATGCATGTTCGGCTCGGGAAACCTGCCTAAATTTGCTGATAACCTATATCACGATGAAGACGACGATTTCTGGTTTGTACCCACCGCTGAAGTACCCTTAACCAATCTACATCGTGATGAAATCCTGCCGCCGGGCACCTTGCCTCTTTACTATGTTGCCTATACCGCATGCTTCCGCCGCGAGAAGATGGCAGCGGGCAAGGACACCAGAGGCATCAAAAGAGGTCACCAGTTCGACAAAGTCGAGTTATATAAGTTCACCGAGCCGGAAAACTCCGACCTAGAACTAGACAGACTGGTGAGTGATGCTGAAGATGTGTGCCGCCGCCTGGACATGCCATATCGTGTGGTGCAGCTATGTACCGGCGACCTGGGCTTCGCCTCAGTTAAATCGTTCGATATTGAGATATACGCTCCCGGCTGCGGCGAATGGCTGGAGGTCAGCTCATGCAGCAACTGTGGTGACTTCCAAGCCAGGCGGGCAAATATCCGCTATCGCCCAGAGGCTAAAGCTAAGCCCAGCTTCCTAAACACACTTAACGGCTCCGGGTTGGCTTTGCCCCGCGTAGTAATAGCACTACTAGAAAATTACCAGCAAGCCGACGGTAATATAAAAGTGCCCCAAGCACTGCAACCGTATATGGGAACAGAAGTAATCACCAAGAGCTGAAGCTGATGCAACACGATTCCAAGCCACGTTACGCTTGCCCCCAATGTGCAACCAAAACGCATGACCAATTCGGAAGCTGCCCGAAATGTGGCTTCATCGGTGGCATGGAACACAAGGACATGTATCTTCGAGGAACAAATGCCGCCGGCAAACCGATAATAGTTGACCCACCGACAGCATCACAAGATACTACAAAGCAAAAACAAACTAAAACCTCGGCTGCCGTGTCACAATACACATGCCCTCGCTGTAACGCCAAGACCAGCAAGGCATACGGGCGCTGCCCGAACCATCGCAGTTGTGGCTACGTCGGTCCTATGCAGACATGCACCATCAGCAAGCCAAAGACGAAATAACAACTGAAGATTACCCCACTGCCGATGCAGGACAAAAGACAGGTCATCGCAATTAGCTGAAAACAAAAAGTGGCATACTAAACAGGGATGTTAAGTAAATACGTAGTGAGGGCTGCGTGCAAAGAATAATATTATGTCCTAAGTGCCATGTACAGGTAAAAAAAGATAACTTAGGCGAGCTTATATGTCCGAATTGTGATGCCAGATTATGCCCTAAAGCCCACATCTTCGACGGCAAAATCTGCCCATACTGTGGCTGGGAAGACCTTAACTATCACCTGTGGCAGAAAGCTCAGAAGGCACGGACGCAAAGCTCTGTACCTAGAAAACCGCAAGAACCCTTTGATAGCAAGCCACAATACGTATGTCCCCGCTGTTACACGCAGGTTAACACACCACGTGGAGTTTGTCCCAATCAAAGAGGTTGCGGATACAGCGGGATTATGCAAAGAAAGGATGTTCATGAGCCAGCAATAGGTGCCACTCCAGCACCAATTAGCAAGCCAGCAGCCGCCACCTCCCAGCCGTCTAAATCAGCACCTCTGGAACCAACCAAAATGAGCGTCGCACCACCACGAAGTCCTATTCTTTTCGAAGTAGCAAGAACTAAGCGGAGAGAATGGGATTTTTCCTGGTTAAAGCGTTTTGTAAGACCAGTCCTGGCTAGCCTGCTGGTTGTTATTGTGCTCACTGGTCTAGTTGTGGGAGGTATATACGTCGCGCCACTGGTTAGCCAGAGTGTTGCTGAACTTGGCACTCGACTATCCTTTTCACCCCTCGCTCCGTCCGAAATCTATACACTGAGCATAAGCGTGCCACCCGAAGGGGGTAAAATAGAGATATATGAGGAATCCTCTGGCAGCAAGATATGTGAGCCCGATACTCAAACCACACTGCAATACAAGTCCGGTACTGAAATCACGTTAACTGCTATTCCCAACGAGGGCTGGGAATTAAGCCAGTGGGAAAATGACGTTTCAGACTCGTCAAAAACCGTCATTGTTGCAATGGACTCGGATAAAGTGGTTGGCGCACAGTTCGAGGACATAGCTCCCCCGGAGATTACAAGCATCGAGAGTGAGAATATTACTGAAGCCTGCGCTACTATAACCTGGGAAAATAAGGAGCCATCAGAAAGCCAGGTGGTGTACGGAAAAACCGAAAACTGTGACCAAGGGCAAGTGTCCCAAGAGCCCAACACTGGAGAGCAGTATGCCGGCTACACTGCCCGAATAACCGGTCTAGAACCCAATACAACTTATTACTTCAAAGTGAAATCAAGCGATGCCAGCGGAATCGAAGCCTCCTCTGAAGTAGAAACATTTATAACTCTTGCCCCATTGCCAATTGAACTCGGTAACCGCGCTCCGGATTTTACACTGCGAGAATACGATGATGAGAGAAATCCAGAACCTAACAACGGGGAGACGGTCAGCCTGAGCGATTTTCAGGGCAAGAAAGTGTTGCTTAACTTCTGGTCAACCCGTTGTGGACCTTGCGTGAACGAGCTACCTGATATTCGAACGATTTATGACGCCTATTGTCAGGAGAACTCGCCGGATGCAGATTCAGCCATAATCACTATTTGCCTTGATAAACCAGCAGACGCAGCTAAACGCATTGAAATGCTCAAAGATAAATATCCCGACGAAGTCAGCCGCTTTATACTTCCTATCCTGCTTGACCCACAGCGTCAAGTCACGAATCTCTATGACTTTGGTCCAATACCGACCACGTTTTTAATCGATTCAGGTGGAGTTATTGAAAAGATAAAGGTCGGTCGCTTTAGTAGTTTAGGGGAAATTGAGAACGAGCTCGAATCTCTCGACTAAGCCTCTTCACGCCCATGGCAAGGCTAAAACCACCGCAATATGTGTCTTGTAACCTGCCATAGATGGTACATCAACCGGTTTATAAAAGGTCGCCCCCAAAGGAAGAGCCCGAAATTAGTGATAACCTATCCAATATTCTACTTTATGTTTTGACTAGGTTATAATAATATAGAAAAAGTAATCAGAATGTTCTGCAAAGCTGAAGTGAAAGCAAAAGAAACGCTAAGGATACAAAATAATCGGGGAATGGTAATAACGTGCAGCCCAGAATAACGCTTTGTTCTGTTTGCCACTCACAAATGCCCCCGGGTCAGCCAATCTGCAAGAACTGCGGTGCAGTGCTATGCCCGCATTGCCGTGAGCCTTTGCCTCGAAGGTCGAGGTTTTGTCCAAAATGTGGCTACCTCTGCATCACAGAGCAACCTAGCGCAACTACTCAACCAGTTCCACCTGCCGCACCAGCAAGGCAACAGGCTATGCCCATTCCAGCGGTCCCGAGTGCATCACCACAACCCGTAGCACAACCTGTTGCACGGTCTGCCATACGGCAGCAACCATCCATAGTACCCGTTCCACAGCTTCGAAATAACTGCCCCAGGTGCGGCGCTGATATCGACCATGAGTCAGGGCGTTGTTCAAGCTGCGGCTTGCTTTATGGAATCAGGCATAGGGTAACGCAGCAACAAACAGCATCTACTACATCAGCACGCCCTCCGCTGGTACCACGACCACAAACTCCCACAGTCCAACAGCCATCAGTAGCCCGGGGTATGATGCCTCAATACAACCCTCCTCCCACTTTTGGACAGCGTCAAAATTACGGCTCGCCTGGTGCCATGCCAAACATCGGTATGCAAATGCCCATACCAAGTGCCGCACCTGCAGCCGCCGGTGCCACATCGGTAGGTCTGCCACCACCGACATTGGCGGCAAAGCCATATCCCTATCAAGCAGCGCCAACCATGCCCATGGAACGAGGTGTTCCAGGCTCAGGGAGGCGGGGACTAACAAGAATCATCACTACCCTGTTTATTATAATCGTATGCATCATTATCGGCGGTGGCATCTACTATTTCGTCACTCGGACAGAAACCGCTCCACCGCCCGACAACACTGTAGACAACACACCTCCCAGCATCCAAGACGTCTCGGCTTCATCGACAACCACAACAGGCGCCACTATCACCTGGAAAACCGATGAGCCCACTAGAGGTGAGGTTAAGTACTGGAAAACTGCAACAGAAAACCCAATGACGCGGCTGGATGAAAATCTTTCCACCAGCCACAGCGTTCCATTGCCCGGGCTTGACCCCGACACAACCTATTATTTCAAGGTAACATCAAGAGATGCCACCGGAAACGAAGCCACAGAAGAAGCGAACTTCAAAACCTTAGCCGCAGCCGATGAAACCGAGCCAACTATTTCAGGGGTCGGCATTTACAGCATTACCGAATCAAGTGCCATTATCACCTGGACAACAGATGAAACTGCCACAAGTCAGGTTAAGTACGGACAAACTGAAGAATACGACTCAGAAACTCCGGTAATTACAGATCTTGCCATCTCCCACAGTGTCACCCTGACGGAACTGGATGATGACACGACCTATTACTTCAAGGTGATATCTAAAGATGCCGCTGGAAACGAAGCCGAGCTTGCAGAGAGCCAGACATTCACCACCAAATCCACCATACCAGTCGGCTATGAAGAAGGCGACCTCGCCCCCCAGTTCGCCCTGGAAGACATTAACAAAAAAGAGTGGAAATTAAGCGATTACCGGGGCAAGATAGTGATGGTCAACTTCTGGGCAACCTGGTGCCAGCCCTGCGTCAACGAACTACCTCACTTTCAGGAAATCGCCCAAGACCGGTCGGGGGATGTACAAATATTCGCCATTACTTTCATTAATGAAAACCAGTCTGAAAAAGACGTGAGTTATTTCGTCAAAAACCATCCGGAGTACACATTTACCTTCCTGCTCGATTCTGACGGAAAGGTTGCCGAAGAGTACGGCTATGTTCCCGGCGATACCGCTATCCCCAGAACATTCTTCATCGATGCCGAGGGCATCATCAAAGAAGTAAAACTGGGAGACTCTTTTGACAGCGTAGATGAGATAGAGAGCATGCTCGAGGACATCCAGACGCCGTAACCCAGCGTAGCCCGGAAACAATCTCAGCCTACAACATCTCATATTTAGCTGCGCTCAGTTTTATCATGAACCATGTGAGACCCTTCGCTACCGCTCAGGGTGACAATGATGAAACGTCATTCTGAGCACAGCGAAGAATCTCGTGTCTTCCCCACCACCGAAATTGCCACGCTTCGCTCGCAATGACAAAGGGGGGTGTCATTACGAGGAGTCCTTCCATTCTGGAAGGACTCGCATTTTTCGACAGACTCATATCCTTCGACAAGCTCAGGATGAGCGGGAGGAAGGGTGGAGATTCTTCGCCCCGATTGCATCAGGGCTCAAAATGACAGAGGACAGGGTTGCCAAACCTAATTCGATTTCCTATACTAGGATGGTTTTGGAGGGGTGGCCGAGTGGACTATGGCGACGGTCTTGAAAACCGTTTTCGCGAAAGCGAACGTGGGTTCGAATCCCACCCCCTCCGCCAAATTATTGTAATCAATGAAGGAGAGAGCTGGGTGAAAATCCACGAATATCAGGCAAAGGCACTGTTATCTGAATTCGGCATCCCGGTCCCCAAAGGCTCTGTAGCCACCACGCCAGCCGAAGCTAAAAGGATAGCTGCCGAACTCGAAGGCAAAGTAGCCATCAAAGCTCAGGTCTACGCCGGCGGCAGAGGTAAAGCCGGAGGTATAAAGGTGGCAAATACTCCTGAGGAGGCAGAAAAGCTGGCAGGGCAGATGCTCGGCACCAGACTGGTAACACATCAAACGACTCCGGAGGGAGTACCGGTGAACAAAGTCCTTGTAGAGAAGGCTGTAAACGTAGAACGCGAGCTTTATCTGAGCATTATCGTGGCTACCGCCAACCGAATGCCGGTAATGATGGCAAGCGAGGCTGGCGGCATGGATATCGAGGAGGTGGCACGTATAAGCCCGGAGAAAATCCTCCTGGAATATATTGACCAGGCACCTGGCTTCCAAGCCTTCCAAGGACGCAAGCTGGCTTACGGGATGAACCTAAACTCAGCCCAGGTGAGAGCAGCCACCAGCCTGATGACAAATCTGTACAAGCTCTTTCAAGCCAAGGACTGTTCCTTAGCCGAAATCAATCCCCTGGTCGTTACTGCCGACGGCGAACTGCTGGCACTCGACGCCAAGCTGAACTTCGATGACAACGCCCTTTTCCGTCACAGCGACATAGAGCAGCTACACGATATAGAACAGGAAGACCCACTTGAAGCCAAGGCTAACGAACTGGGGGTCAAGAATTACATCAAAATGGATGGCAATATCGGCTGCATGGTCAACGGCGCTGGCTTAGCCATGGCAGTCATGGACCTTATCACCCATGCCGGCGGCAGTCCAGCTAACTTCCTGGACATCGGAACCGTTAACGACGTCAGCCGTGTTGTAAGCGCTTTTAAGATTTTTACCACCGACCCCAGCGTTAAGGCGATTCTAGTCAACATATTCGGCGGTATGGCAAGGGTGGACATCATCGCTCAGGGCATAGTTGAAGCTCACAAGCACATGGACATAAATCTCCCCCTGGTTGTCAGGCTGGCTGGGACAAATGTCGACGAAGGTAAAAGTATACTGGCTGAATCTGGAATTGATTTTATTGAAGCGACTGATTTCTATGACGCCGCCCGCAAAGCGGTAGCTGCAGCCAAAGGGAGTAACAAATGAGTATCTTAATTGATAAAAAGACTCGACTGCTCGTTCAAGGGATAACCGGCGGCGAGGGCAGCTTTCATACCCAGCGTTGTATCGAGTATGGTACCCATGTCGTTGCCGGCATGACACCGGGAAAGGGAGGCAGTGAAATATTAGGCGTACCTGTATTCAATACCGTAGAGGCGGCGGTAGAGAAAACTGGAGCCAACGCCAGCATGATTTTTGTGCCGGCTGCCTTTGCTGCTGATGCCATCCTAGAAGCCGCCGATGCCGGTATTCCACTGGTCGTCTGTATCACCGAAGGCATCCCAGTCTCAGATATGGTTGTAGTACATAACTATCTCAAGGGAAAGCAAACCAGACTTATCGGTCCAAATTGCCCTGGATTAATCTCTCCGGGAAAGTGCAAGGTAGGGATAATGGCTGGTGAGATTCATCTACAGGGCAACATCGGCGTCGTCTCTCGCAGTGGCACACTAACCTATGAAACAGTTGCTCAGCTAACCAGCCTGGGTATCGGTCAATCCACCTGTGTAGGCATCGGTGGCGACCCTATGCCCGGTAGCACTTTCGTTGACATACTGAAGCTATTCCAGAAAGATAAGGACACCAAGGCAGTGGTACTCATCGGCGAAATCGGCGGCACCGCGGAACAGGAGGCTGCCAGATTTATCAAAGAGAAGATGACTAAGCCGGTGGTCGCTTTCGTTGCCGGAGCTACAGCCCCACCGGGAAGGAGAATGGGGCACGCCGGAGCTATCATCAGCGGCAGCTCAGGCACAGCCCAGGATAAAATGGCAGCCCTAGCCGCTGCTGGAGCTACCATAGCTCCCAGCCCGGCTGAAATCGGAATCACTATAAAGAAAGTGCTGGAGAGGTAATAAGGACTTATGGGACACTAGCAATGGAACGTTACCCGCTGATTGAAGAAATCCATATACCCTTAACTGCACCGGAGGTTTTCGAGCTATTCCACAACCAGCTTCACAGCTTTTTCCTCGATAGCGGCATGGACCCCCAGAGGCTAGGTAGATATTCCTTTATCGGAACCGACCCATTTCTAGTGATGAATAGCCGAGGCAATCAGGTCAGGCTTATAAGACAAGGCAAGCAAGAGAACAAAGAGGGCAACCCCTTCGACATTATGGGCAAGCTATTGGAGACATATCGGCTGGACTCAGCCCCATCACAAATTCCATTCTGTGGCGGTGCTGTGGGCTATCTCAGCTATGACCTCTGCCACTTCATCGAACGTCTTCCCGCCACAGCTATAGATGACCTGAAACTACCTGAAAGCTATTTCGGTTTCTATGACACTGTTATTGTCTTCGACAATCTGGAAAACAGGACTTATATCGCCTCCACAGGTTTTCCCGAACTCGACGAGAGCAAAAGGCTCAAAAGAGCCGAAATGCAACTGGAGGAGATGAAGAATCGCCTATTTTCGACCCCTCACAACACGCCTGAAGAGGATGCAGAAAGTGCCAGGAAACCATCCGAGGCTGTGCTCAAATCTAACTTCACTCCTGAAGGCTATATGGAGGCTGTCGACAAGGTCAGGGAATATATCGCCGCCGGCGACGTCTTTCAGGTCAATCTCTCCCAGCGCTTCGAGACCGATTTGACCGTTCCTCCTTACGAACTTTACCGCCGCCTGAGACAACTCAACCCGGCACCTTTTGCCAGCTACCTCAACTTCGATGGCGTCACCATTGTCAGCACCTCGCCGGAGAGATTTCTCCGCGTAGACGGCGACTGGGTAGAGACACGACCCATAAAAGGCACCAGACCAAGAGGCAAAGACGCAACTGAAGATGCCATGCTGGCTCAAGAGCTGGTCAATAGTACCAAAGACCGCGCCGAGAACGTGATGATTGTTGACCTGGAAAGGAACGACTTAGGTAGAGTTTGCCAATATGGCACGGTAAAGGTAACCGAACTGGCTATACTCGAGACCTTTCCTACTGTTTTTCATCTGACTTCCACCGTTATCGGCAAGTTGCGTCCAGACAAGAACCGCATTGACCTGCTCAAAGCTTCGTTCCCCGGCGGCTCCGTCACCGGCGCCCCCAAGGTACGGGCTATGGAGATTATCGATGAGCTTGAGCCGACAAGAAGAAGCGTCTATACCGGCGCCATCGGCTATCTGGGCTTCGGACGTAACCTCGACCTCAACATAGTTATCCGCACCTTCATAATCAAGGGCAATAAGGCATATTTCCAGGTCGGCGGCGGCATAATTTACGATTCCAATGCCGAGGCAGAGTACCAAGAAACTCTGGATAAGGCTAAGGCGCTGATTCAGACACTTCGGCTAGCACCGAGAGTGGCTGTGGAGACCAAATGATACTGGTAATCGACAATTACGACTCCTTCGTTTACAACCTGGCTCAATATCTGGGCGAGTTAGGCTGGGAGCCATTGGTCTATCGCAACGACCAGATAACCATAGCTGAAATCGAGAAACTCGCCCCCAGTCATATAGTCATTTCACCTGGACCATGCACACCATTGGAGGCTGGTATTTCCAACGATGTAATACTTCACTTCGGCGGCAAAGTCCCCATCCTGGGTGTCTGCCTGGGGCACCAGTGCATCGGTCACGTCTATGGCGGCGTTGTGGGACGAGCCTCGGTACCAACCCACGGTAAGATTTCTCTCATCTATCATGATGGCGAAACTATCTATCATGGCATAGAGAACCCTTTCCCGGCAGCCCGCTATCATTCATTGATTATCGAATCTGAATCGCTGCCCTCATGTCTCAAGGTCACTGCTCGAACCCAGGAAGGGGAGATAATGGGACTAAGGCACAAACACTACGTAGTCGAAGGAGCACAGATACACCCCGAATCCATACTCACCGAAGCAGGACACGACCTGCTGGCTAACTTCCTCCGCTTTACCGACCCCTTATGGCACTAGAGTACACAAATGGAAGAAATTATTTACCTTAACGGCGAATTGATTACCCGCTCTCAGGCTAAGCTATCGCCCTTTGACCACGGCTTCCTTTACGGCTGTGGCATCTTCGAGACCATGCGCTCCTATGATGGTTCAATCTTCCGCCTTGACCGTCATCTGGCAAGGCTACAACATGGAGTTGAGGCGCTGAACATAGCTCATAAGCTAACCGCTTTCGACCTGGAGAAAGCCTGCCATGACGTCTTGAAAGCCAATAGTCTCATCAATGCCCGCCTAAGGCTCACCGTAACCGCTGGCGAGGGCGACATGATTCCCAATCCCGATACCTGCAGAGGCATCACTATATTCATCGCTGCCCAAAAACTTGTGCCACCACCACCGGAAAGCTATCAGCAAGGCTATGCGGCAATCCTGTCATCCTATCGGCGAAACAGCCAGTCACCGCTCTCCAGGCTCAAGTCCACCAGCTATCTGGAAAACTTCCTAGCCCGGCAGGAAGCCAGGTCTGCTGGTGTTAACGAAGTAGTGCTGCTTAACGAAAAAGGCTTTGTGACTGAAGGCAGTTCCACCAATATATTCTTAGCAGATGGTGATATGCTGATTACACCCTCCACAGAAAGCGGTGCCCTGCCCGGAATTACCCGCCAGGCTGTTCTGGAGCTAGCTCAGACCATGGGAATCATGCCGATAGTCAGACAGGTGGAGCTTAGCGAACTTCTCAGAGCCAACGAGGCTTTCTTAACCAGCTCCACAATTGAAATCATGCCCCTGACCCGGCTCGATGCTAAGCCCATCGGCTCAGGTAAGCCAGGACCGATGACCCAACGGCTTATATCAAGTTACCAGAAACTGGTTGCCGAAGAAACTCAATCTCGTCGCTAGCCTAAAGATACACCGGCTCAAACCACAGCACATTCGGTCATCTGCTTGCTCAGAAGGAACAAATCAGGCTATTGTGCAATTGCGGCAAAATGGAGAAAAATGCAGTTGCTCTATTATGTAAATAATCAGCGACGCCTGCATTAAATGTTGCATCGGTACCCAATATGATTTTGTGAAATGTGGTTGTGTCAGATAAAATATTAGAAGGCTGTTCCCAGATTATTCAAATAGCAAGACCTATCAAGGGGCGGACTACCTATTGACATCTAGAAATTCAGACGGATCTCTAAGACCTGCATCGACCATTGGCTGGACGTGTTTGTAGTATCCGTTGTATTTCCCAGTTTCTGGGAATGCTTGCCAATTATCTGACGAACCGACTAAAGTCCAATTCCCTGATGGTGTCTGATTTGGGTGACGGATTTCAAGGTGTAAATGGGGATGAGCTATACTCGCTAATGTAGCTATTTGCTCTCCGGCTGCAACATCTTTGCCCTTTACAAGACCATTAACTGGAGTTACGTGCACATATACAGAGTAAATCTTCGTGACCATCTCTTGTGGGTATTGATACGTCTCACTACGAGTTGTATCAGCCTTGCCGCTAATCGTGAACCGGCCAGTATGTTCTATAGCGACCAGATAGCCTAGTGAGCCTAGATTTTCAACCCGCACTACCTTGCCTGAGCTAATGCTATATATTTTAGCCTGAGAAGTGTTTCCTTGAAATCCCCAATCTTCCCCAGAGTGGTAACCATTGTAAGTTTGGCCACCATACTCGGTGAGGTAGTAAGCAAATGGCTGGGTCAAAGTCCAATTTCCCTGAATAGGTGAAAAAAGTTGAGAAGGTATCGGAGCAGTTGAAGGCAGCCAGTTAACCTGGACTTCAGCAAAGCCACCATTCTCATAGTATTCAACCTTGACTTTATGTTGCCCAGCAGATATATAGCAATCCTTTGTGTAGTCCTGGGCCGCATGGTCC
>Ga0208828_1000065_pt1 | contig 47934 bp, 45 predicted proteins | sample Kivu_160m_FD_185487 | JGI IMG/M metagenome (GOLD analysis project Ga0208828, IMG submission 185487) | Freshwater microbial communities from Lake Kivu, Western Province, Rwanda to study Microbial Dark Matter (Phase II) - Kivu_160m (SPAdes)... | ecosystem: Environmental > Aquatic > Freshwater >... | reverse complement strand
GTATTATTATACCTCTGGCATCAGTAGTTTTTATAGCAGTCTCTGGGATTTTTTACCTGTGGATATATAGAAAAGGTTTGCAGGATATTATAGGCATAGGAATAATGATCCTGTCAATAATCTGGATGACAGCCTATATACTTGAACAAAGCATTGCAGCAAACCATATAAAGATACTGTTTGATAATATCCAATATATCGGTTCTGTTCTTCTACCGGTCGGAGTATTTTTACTGGCGGCTAAATATGTCAACTTTAATAAGATTTTCAAAGCAAAATATCTTATTCTTATCAGTGCTTTTCCAGTCATTATTTTATTTCTGATATTTACAAATGAACTTCATAATCTTATCTGGTTGGATGCCAAACTCATCTTATTCGATTCCTTTAGCATGGTCATCAAAGAATATGGCACTTTATATTTTATATCGGTCGCCTATTCAAGCATATTGATCCTTGCCGGTACAATAATTGTTCTTATAAATACAATTAAATTATTTAAAAAACCTGATGGTCAAAATCGCTGGAAAAAATTCTTTCTTATCCCGTATATATCTCTTCCACTGTTAACGATCTTGATAAAATCCCTGGGATTTAATCCTTTTCCATATATAGATGAGGCACCCATTGTAACTGCGATTTGTACCCTGCTGATTATTCCTTTCCTTAACAGGACCAGCATTAGAGAAATCACGCCAATAGCCTATGAGACTATTTTTGAAAATATAGATGATGGGCTGATACTCACGGATTGGAATGAAAGAATTCTAAAATTAAACCCTGCCTCTCAGAAAATATTCAATACTTCAATAATCAAAGCATCCGGGAAATCAGTTAATTATTTAGTGCCAGAATTAAATGAAAATCCTGGTGTTTTCAAGGGTAATGAAGATTTAAGAATAGGTAATAATGGAAGCACATCTTTCTATAATACCAGGCAGACAGAGTTAAAGAATGGAAGAGGAAAGCCGCTTGGCAAAGTGATCTTATTAAGAGATATAACAGAAATAAGGAAAGCCGAAGAGAATATAAAATATTTGAGCTTTTATGACAAATTGACCGGCGTTTATAACAGAGCTTTTTTCGATGCAGAATTAAAGAGACTTGATACCAAGCGCCAGATGCCTTTAAGTCTGGTAATCGGGGACTTAAATGGTCTGAAAATCGTCAATGATGCATTTGGACACATATATGGGGACAAGATTCTTAAAAAAATTGCGGATATACTTAAAATATGCTTTAGAAAAGAAGACATCATAGCCAGATGGGGTGGAGACGAATTTAGTATTTTACTGCCGAGCACATCGTTTTCTACCACTATGAAAATTGTAAACCGTGTACATCAAAAATGCGAAGAGTACAGTACTGATACTATGCTTATCAGTATATCTATGGGTGTTTCGACCAAAGAAAATATCGAAAAAAGTAATGAGGAGTTACTTAAAGAAGCAGAAGATAGGATGTACAGACACAAACTTATAGAAAATCAAAGTGCCCGCAGTTCAATTATTGCTTCACTTGGAAAAGCTCTGGAAGAAAGGGACTATGAAACAGAAGAACATACAAGAAGAATGAAAGAATATAGTTTACTTTTTGGCAAGATGCTAAATTTTTCTGATTCCAAATTGGACGAATTAAGTCTTTTGTCTACTCTCCATGATATCGGAAAAATAAGTATACCTGATAATATTATCTTAAAGCCGGATAAACTTAATAGAAGTGAATGGAAAATCATGAGAAAACACTCAGAAATCGGATACAGAATAGCTCTGTCGTCTCCCGATCTTGCTCATATAGCCAAATCCATTCTGCATCATCATGAAAGATGGGACGGGAGAGGTTATCCTTATGGTTTAACCGGGAAGGAAATACCTGTAATTTCAAGAATAATATCTATTGTCGATGCTTATGATGCCATGTTAAGTGATAGACCCTATAGAAAAGCTTTGACCAGGAAAATGGCTATAGAAGAATTAAAAAAGAACAGTGGTTCTCAATTTGATCCGGACCTTGTAGGTATTTTTTTACATAGATTGTCAATTAGAGAATATGTGAGTTAATTCTTTATTAGATGGATTAATATTTTTGAGAGGTATAAAAATATGTTGGTAAGTAAGAATAATAAGATTTTAAAAAAATCTTTTTTAGTGCTCATATATGCAATCGTATTTTCCTTTATTTTATTTGGTTTACCAAAATACACTTATGCACAGGTCAAGGATAAGGATTCTGAAGTAATAATTACAAATACGAAAGATGAGAAAAAAGCAGAGAAAGAAGAAAAAAAGGACGATAAAGAGGAAGAGAAAGAAGAAGAGAAAGAAGCAAAAGAAGAAGAGAAGGACGAGAAGGAAGAAGGAAAAGCGGAGAAAGAAGAAGAGAAGGACGAGAAAGAAGAAGAAAAAGACAATAAAGAGGAAGAAAAGGAAGAAGAGAAGCAAGAAAAAGAAAAAAATAAGATACCCCATGCCAGGATGGGATATTTCCTGTCAGGAACTAATCTTGTATATTTTGACGCTACAAAATCCTTTGATACCGATGGATCTATTGTTTCTTATAGTTGGAACTTTGGAGATGGTAATAAGGAAAGTAATATCACAGCCGGGCATATCTACAGTGAACCCGGAAGGTACTGGGTAAGCCTTACTGTTATCGATGATGGAGGATTAAAAAATAGATGTTATAAAAATATAAATATAAAAGAAAATGAATATTTTTACGGGTTTGAGAATATTTTAGATGATGAACAAACAGAGGAATTTAATAATACGGATAATTATCCAGTTATTACTGATTACGAGCCGGATGACTCTGAAAAGGAACCAGATCTGGCTTTAGTTGAATTCAATCAATTCTTACAAGGATTGTTAAGCATTAAAAAAGATGAAATTACGGAAAACCTGGGTATAAACTTGAATAGGGTAGAAGACCTGATAAATATAGATAGGATTATTGAAGATTATAAAATTGTAGCAGTGATAGACCTGAATGAGATTATTGATAATAGAGCCGAAGAAACAAATGAAGAAATAACAAATACCTTAAATAAAGAAGTCCCGGAACCTATTATAAATTTTTGGAATAAATTCAAAGACCTGGCAGCTTTCTACAACTAGTAGGCTTTTACTTATATTTATTTGACATAATGGGCTGATATCCTTACCGGAAATAAATAAGGTTTTTAATATTGAGCTGCTATTACAACTTAAAAAAATATTACATCATTATATGCTGCAGCAGTTCGTATACCAGGAATGCCGGCCAAACAAGAGCCTTTAGGAAACCAATCACTCCGATACCGAAACTGGTTGCCTGCTGAATATAAAATACTGCCGCACCTATAAAAGCCATAAAATAAGCTGCGCCTGCGATTCCGGAACTACTATTTTTCATTTTTTTACTCTCCTTAATAGGTTGTTTGGTTGAACTGTTTTCTTCGGTCATCTATATTCCTTTCTCTATTACCATAATTTGATATTGTATTATAATTTGCTTTTTTTTAAAAAGAAATTTAATTAAAATAAAAATAACGAATGAAGTTTTATTATACTTGTATTATAAAATTATTGCCTGTCACATTATATCTTTTAATTCACTATAAAAGAATAAATAATAAGATTTGTCACAAAAAGACCGGAATTTCTGATAAAATTATAAACATTATCTGATTTTATCAATAAACAATATTAATTGGATGTTCTAAGTGTTGAGAGAGTCGAAAACTAAGCAGATATAATACTGTGCATTATAGAGTTTACAGATGAAGCAGGAAGAAAGAAAAAAACATACAATAGCTACTATTTTAGAAGCTGCAACGGCATGTTTTGAAAAAAAGGGATATGAAGATACTCTTGTAACGGATATCTGCAGAAGAGCCGGAATAACTAAAGGCGGTTTCTATCATCATTTCAAAAGCAAACAGGATTTGTTTTTAAAACTTCTTGATGATTGGATAAAAAAAGTATCCCTCAGGATAAACATTTCAGAGTTTGAGTCTGATGACCTTTATCAGGTACTTATAAGTATTCCTAAAAAGCTTCAGCCTGTTTTTGAAGAAAATAAAAGTCTGCTCCCGCTTTTTTTGGAAATTTATCTTAAATCTATTAAAGACCACAGACTTAAAAAAGTTGTTGTGAAATCGATGAAAATGTATATGGATTTTTTTGGATATATCATTAATGAAAGCATAAAAAATGGTGTGATTAAAAAAGTAAATCCTGATGATGTTTCAAAAATTCTTTTTGCACTTACTATAGGGCTTTTAATGCAGGGCCTGATGGACCCGGATGCAACTGATTGGGGAGAACTGGCAACTAAAAGTCTGGTGATGCTCCTTAAATAAAAATTTGCTTTTATTGATTATAAAAAATTTTTATAGAAATTAATTTTCCTCTTGAAAAATTTTAATACATACCTTAAGATTGTATTTATTATTATTCTTATGCATAGGGAGGTATGATGAGTAAAATAGTACTCATAATTTTGGGAATTCTTTTAGCTATCTGGGGAGTACTCGCCTTATTCGTGGCAATGTTAACTCTGCCGATATGGCTCGCTATTGTTTTGATAGTAGTCGGCATAGTATGTGTTGTTGTAGGAGTAATGGATAAGAGGAAGGCTGCATAGTTCAAGGCTGCATAATTTATATAAAAAACAGCCGCTATTTAATAGTGGCTGTTTTTTTATTCTTATTTAGATACCTAAAATATCACTTTTTACAAAATATGTCTTATTTGATATCTTTTTCAATCAACTTTGAAATAATCGAAGTGGAGCTTTCGGCTTCATCCACACCCCACTTTTTGTTGAAAAGCCATTCATTCTTTGGATTATTTATGATAGATACGACCCTTGGCATATTGGGTTGAAGTTTTGAAAGCTGAGCTACGACAAGGTTATCCTCATCGTCTCCCGTAACTGCCACAACAACATCTGCTATTTTTATACCTGCTTTTTCAAGGATACTCGGATCACATCCGTCACCGCAGTATAATGTGACATCTTTCATTTTTTCAAATCCCTCACAAACGGTTTCGTTTTTTTCTATAATCGAAATCTTATGTCCCTTTTCGGACATATATTTTGCCACACTTGTACCAATTTTACCTGCACCTATAATTAAAGCATTCATAATTCCTCCTATATTCCAAGAATTCGTTTAAGCTGGGGTATAGACGATGATGCTACTGCGATATGAAGCAGATCACCCTGATTCATAACTGTTCCCACTACCGGGATAAAAGCTCTGCCCAGCCTGGTTATAGAGACTACCATTATCTCCCCGGGAACATTTATTTTATCGCATATAAAACCGGCTAAATTAGCACTGACTTCTGTTTCCAGTATTTCTACCTCACCATTTCCAAGACTTGCCTGTGATAAAATATCGGAGTGGCAGATCAGTTCCCTTATTTTATTTGCACCCCAGGTTGTTGGTGAAATTGTGGTTATGCCCAGTTTATTATACACCTGGGCTCTTAAGGGGTCGTAGATCCTGGCAATCACAATGGGTACCCTGTATTCTCTTTTTGCTATCAATGCGCCTACAATATTTCTGTTGTCACCCTGTGTGACGGAAGTAAAAGCGTCTGCATGTTCTATACCTGCTTTTTCCAGTGCTTCTTTGTCGAAGCCAGAACCGATGACAGTTGTTCCTTTAAAACCTTTACCTAACCGGGTGAAAGCCTTTGGATTAATATCAATTATGGCAACTTTATTTCCTTCCATGGATAAAAGGTTTGCCAGTTCTGACCCGACTCTACCGCAACCCATTATTATAATTTGCATTTGATCACCTTATTTTTAAAAATATTATTAATTTTTAAGTCGATCGACTTTATTTTACTATTTTCCGTGACTTTTGTGTCTTTTTTCAAAAAATCCCTGTTCATAAATTTTTATCGGACATAAGATGTTTTTCTAAAATGTCTTATTATCAACTTTCTTATTTCTTCGATTATCAAAACAGATGGAATAAATAAGATCGGTACTATCCATGAACTCCATCCGATTGGATAATGATTAAAAACTCCATTGAGTCCCGGAATATAGATCAACATATTCAATATGGCTACTTCTCCTACTATGGCCCATAAAAGCAGCCTGTTTCTAAAGAATCCTGCTTTAAACACAGAATCATATGTTGTTCTGTTCGCAAATGCATTCCCGATCTGTGATAGAACTATTGCGGCAAAAGATGCTGTTATCGCAGATTGATATATTGGACTTGAAACATAATTATTGGGATTCACTCCGATTTCCTGAATTTTGGAAAGAGTTAAACCATTATTGAAATAAACCATAAAGAAAGCTATCATTGCGGCTGCTGCCTCGATAGGTCCCAGTATCAGATAAGCTCTGGTCATACCTCTGGCGGTCAGTAATCTCTCATTCCGCGGTCTGGGAGGCCTTTTCATTATTCCCGGTTCAGGAGGTTCCGAGGCGAGCGCAAGAGATGGTAGAATATCTGTCCCCAGATCAATTGCCAGTATCTGCATTACAGTCAATGGTAAGGGGATTTTAAACAGGACCATTGAGATAAAAGGAACTGCTTCCGGGATGTTACTGGCCAGAATGTAGTGGATAAACTTTCTCAGGTTTTCAAAAACGGTACGGCCTTCTTCGATGGCATTGACGATGCTCGCAAAGTTATCATCAGTAAGTATCATATCCGAGGCTTCTCTTGCCACATCAGTACCAGAAATGCCCATTGCTATTCCTATATCTGCAGCTTTTAGAGCCGGAGCATCATTGACCCCATCACCGGTCATTGCCACGATTTCACCATTTTTCTTTAAAGCAATGGCAATACGCATCTTATGTTCCGGTGAGACTCTTGCAAATAATATATTGTCCTGCTTTAAAACTTCCTTTAATTCTTTATCGGATATGCTTTCTATATCTGTTCCGAGATAAACTTTAGAGTCACCTTTGACGATGCCAATCTTTCTGGCAATTGTATTAGCAGTAAGACCATAATCACCGGTAATCATGATTATCTTTATTCCGGCCTGATAACATTTCTTTATTGCTTCTTCGACCTCGGGTCTGGGTGGATCGATCATTGCAGTGAGCCCAAAAAATATCAGGTCCTTTTCGATATTATCGATAGTGTATTCATTTTTAAAAGCTGTCAGGTCTTTATAAGCAGTTGCGAGAACCCGTAAGGCTTTTCCGGCATAAGCATCATTGTACTTTAATATGCTGTTCCTTATCTCATCGGTAAGTTCCTTTATCTGGCCATTTATTTCTATTTTTTTGCAGATCGAAAGCATCTCTTTTGGAGCACCTTTTACAAAAGCCCTGACACCATCGGATGTTTTGTGAATTGAACTCATTTTTTTACGGTTGGAATCAAAAGGAAGTAGAAATATCCGGGGTTCGGTTTTAAGTTTATTTTCGTAATCAAAACCGGCTTTCTTAGCTATGACAAGAAGGGCGCCCTCAGTTGGATCTCCTTTTATTACCCAGGTTTTATTATCGTTGTCGAAATAAAGCCTTGAATTATTACAATAAGATATCGCTTTTAAGAAGTTTTTGAATGTATTCAGGACTTCTTTCTTATTAAGGTTCTTGTCATTCAGTATAAAGTCGCCTTCAGGATCATAACCATGACCGGTGACACTGTAGCTCTCTCCATTAAGCCAGATTTCCTTTACCGTCATTTCATTCTGGGTCAGGGTCCCGGTTTTATCGGTACATATTACAGTTGTACTGCCAAGTGTTTCAACGGAAGATAATTTTTTTATTATGGCGTTCCTTTTTGCCATTTTCTGGACACCAAGCGCAAGTGCAAGAGTAACGGTAGGAAGCAGCCCCTCGGGAATAAATGCAACCAGAATGCCTGTGGCAAATATAAAGGAATCTATAAAACCAAGTTTGGCTATGGTCAGAGATAAAATGAAAAATAAAACTCCTATTCCTACTGCAATGTATACAAGCATCTGGCTTGCCTTGTTTATCTCTTTCTGAAGAGGGCTTAACTCTTCTTTTATTCCCTGGGTCAGGTTCGCTATTTTACCAAATTCGGTTTCCATTCCAGTTGCATAAACGATTGCCTTACCGCTTCCGGAACTCATGCTGGTACCCGCATAGACCACATTGGTGAGTCTTAAAGGATCGGTATTCCTTCCTATCACGGGTACGGTACTTTTTCGCTGCGGGTCGGATTCTCCAGTGAGCACGGAATTGTTGGTTCTTATATTGAATGATTCGATGAGCCTTGCATCTGCAGAAATATTGTCTCCTTCGTTTAGAATAAGAATATCTCCGGGTACAAGATACATTGATTGTATTTCGATAACTTCTCCACCTCTTAGTACTGTGGAGAAGGAAGGAAGAAATTTTTTCAAAGATTCCAGGGCTTTTTCTGCCTTATATTCCTGCATAAAACTAAAAATTGCGTTTATTATGATAACAAGAATTATTGCGTATCCAAGCTGCGGCATATTAACCCCTGGAATAAAACAAAGCCCCGCAGCAACCCAGAGGATTATTGCAAATAGGTGGATAAAATTATCAATGAATCTTAAGACAAGAGATCTTTTTTTCTTTTCTTTGATTACATTGGGGCCATAGATCTCGAGTCTTTTTTTAGCTTCCGAATCTATCAGACCGTTTGGGTTTACTTTTAGAGTTTCGTATAAACTTTTTTCGTCAAGCTGGTAATATTCTATTTTCATATAAGTTCTCTAAAAACTTTAATGTATGGTTAAGGACTTATGGTCAAAACAATATTATAATATCTTTTTTGTAATTAGCTATTGGACAATCTAAATATTTATCAGAGAGCATCTAAAAGATTATTGCATAGATATTTATATTGATAGTTTTAAGAAAGATTAAAATATCTCCGGATAAAAAATATTGATTAAGAAGTCAATCTATTTAAGGGTAAAAATTACTGTGACCGGTATCATAACCTCTTTTTCTATGGTTGACGTATCGTAAGTTCCCCAGTCCGAGACCTCGGTGGATCCAACCGGCAGAACCTGTACCACGCCGAGAGTGGCTGATTTTATGACCCCGATTTCTTTACCGCTTCCTTCAGCGATTTTCTGAGCTCTTAATTTAGCGTCATTTATTGCATCCGGAATAAGATTTATTCTCAGTTCCGGGAGCTTAGAGTAAGTATATTCAAGAGACTGTGTTGAAAATATGACCCCCTGATCTATCAGCTGCTGTGTATTCTTGGCCATGCTTGTGATCTTTTCTACATCTGTTGATTGAATTTCTACAGTCTGCCTTAAAACATTTTCCTTTGGGGCATTAGGGTCATATAAATATAACTGTTCCATAAATACCGGTGAGATTATGAGGTCTTCTTCCGTAAATCTGTTATTATCGAAAAAATTCAATACTTTTGTCTGGTCACTTCTCATCATTTGATAACCTGATTTTAAGTCCTCAGCCGGAACGGTCCTGGAGAAGTTGGAGGTCCATTTAACGGTATCTGAAGTAACCCTTTCCCTGACCGAGCCTGTTACAGAGAGAGTGTCCTCCGGTGATCTTACTACATAAAAAGTGAAAGAACCTATCACGGCGCTTATTATCAGGCATATGCCCAGAATAACTGCAAAGTAAATAATTTTATTTGAATTTTCTTTCACCCTGCATCACCTCTTAATTCTATTTTAAACTTTTATGTATATGATAATTTGTGTATATCTTTATTATGATATCAGTTTAAAACGTGTTGTCAATATTCGAGAAGTCTCCCGACAGAGAGTTATAACGCATTTTTTTAAGATTTTATTCTGGTTTATATTTTATCAAAAATATTTGACAAATAAGATTAATTCTTATATAGTTATAATAATTAATTATAAAACTAAAACAGGCATTATTTATTAATAAAATGCCAAACAAAGGAAAGGAGTTCAAATGGCTAAAGTAACAAGAGAAATGGTAGAAAAAGCAGGGTTGAATGTAGATGAAATCATAGAACTTTTAGTAAAGAACGCAGGGGCTGAACTAACCACTTACTATTACTACACTATACTGAGAGCAAATCTGATAGGTCTTCAGGGAGAGGGAATCAAAGAGATAGCGGAAACTGCAAGAATCGAGGACAGAAATCACTTTGAGGCAATCGTTCCAAGAATTTATGAACTGGGAGGCAAACTGCCGGAGCATATGAAAGATTTTCATGATGTATCAGCCTGTCCGCCTGCCGCTCTACCCAAAGATCCAACGGATGTGATGGCTATTCTTAAAGTCCTGGTTGAAGCCGAGAGATGTGCCGTAAGAGGTTACACTCATATCTGTAACATTACAGCAGGAAAAGACCACAGGACTTATGATCTGGCTCTGTCCATTCTTAATGAAGAAATAGAGCATGAAAGCTGGTTCTCTGAATTCCTGGGCGAAGGGCCATCCGGTCATTTCTTGAGAAGAGGAGAAACTTCTCCGTTTGTAGGTAAATTTCTTAAATAATCTCGTGCAAATATGAAGGAATTTACAAAGGAAGAGCTAAAAGAACACGACGGCAGGGAAGGAAGAAAAGCTTATGTCGCCTGCGATGGATTTATTTATGATGTCACGGATAGTTTTTTATGGAAAGATGGGAAACATCAGGTGACTCATCATGCCGGAGAGGATTTGACTAATGAACTTGACGAAGCCCCACATGGAATAGATTTTCTAAAAAGGTTTCCTGTAGTGGGCAGATTGAAGAAATAGTTATTTTATTAAAATTAAACTTAATATCATAACTATCATTCCGGCTATAAAACTTACTATTGGAAGATGGAGATATCCATAAGATTTGGAAACCGGCAAAAGTTCGTCAATGGCTATAAAAACCATAAGTCCCGCTATGCCTGAAAGTATATATCCCAATACCTGCGGATTTAAAAAAGGAAGGAGGATCAGGGCTGTAAGCAGTGCCCCGATCGGTTCCACAACTCCGGATAAAAATGACCACAGAAAAGCCTTTTTCCTGCTGCCGGTTGCTTTATATATAGGAGCAGATACCGCGATTCCTTCCGGGATATTATGAATGGCAATAGCAATGGCTATTGCTATTCCTAATTTAACATCCACCATTGAACTATAAAAACTTGCCATTCCCTCGGGAAAATTATGGATGGCTATTCCGAGTGCTACGAAAAGACCGGTTCTTAAGAGTTTTTTGTCGGTACTGTCAGTTAGTTTCTCCTTTTGTCCTATATATTCATGGGGTATAAGAGTATCTATTAAAAATATAAAGATAAATCCGGCAATGAAGGCTATACTGGCTTTGAGAAATCCCAATTCCTGAAAACCAGTAGGAAGTAGTTCAAAAAAGGAGATTCCTATCATGACTCCTGCTGTAAAGCCCAGGACGGCACTCATAAATTTTGAATTTTCTCTTTTAAATAAAAGGCCGATTAAACTTCCGATAGTGGTAGAGAGGCCGGCAATAGATGTTATCAGTAAAGGTGTTATTATTTGTGGATCCATCTTTTAAAGGTCTAATTTTAGGTTTATTTTTAATAACCGTTTATTTACTCCAAAATTCATTTTATTATATTTATTTATTCTGAGTTTGTCTATTGACCGGAGTAAATTTCTCTATTATCTGGTTGGAAATTAGCGATAACAACTATAAATCTCTTTCAAGAAATTACAATACGAGATATAATCTAATCATTATAGTAGATTTACATATTGGAACTTTGAATGATTTTATACTTGTTGTTTAAGCCGGGCCGGTGATTTTAATCGAATAAAAAATAACGATTTTTTTAAATAATTAATATGTTATAATTGTTTGAAATATTATAGATTTATAATAATTTTATAGCTGGGAATATGGAAAAAAGCAATAAATCCTATACTATTAAAGAAGCGACAGATATGCTGGGAATCAGCGAACAGGAAGTAATGAATATGATCACCCAAAAAAAACTTCCTGCCATGAAAATGGAAAAATCTATAAGGATAAGAGAAGAAGATCTGGAAAAAATACTTAATAATCTTGGAAGAAAGCCAGCAGAAGAAGAAGCTGCGACCGGGAATGGCTTTGCGATACCAATAGAAGAAATAGAAGGCAGTGGTGAAATCAAAGAGGAACCTGAGGATAATAAAAAAACAGAATTAGGGAGCTCTTACAGGGAACTTCTTAAGAAAAAGCAGGAGTTGGAAGAAGATATAAATTACCTGCAATATCAATATGATGAATTTAAAAACAAAATAAAAAATATTGTTTCTGACGAGTTCAAGATGTTTCTAAAAAAGATCGATGAGGTCAATCCGGTAGAAGGTAATGAAGTCCTTCAGAATAATTTTGAAAATAATTTAGATATAGATGAAGATGAAGATATAGATAAAACAGCAGAAAACCAAAAAGATGATAGTAATGACGAGGAAGAAACGCTGCTGCTGGAAGATGATGAATAGATTGAAAAAGATTGCCGCAAGTGTTGGTTAAATGAGGGTTTATTATTTTTTGGTAACAATAAAATATAAATATAAACTGACGCAAAATAATTTAAGGACTCCAAAAAGTCAGAGGTAAATTTCACTTCTGACTTTTTATTTTGGAGTATCTCTATGGGCTGACGGTGTAATTTAAAAAATGGATATCGAAAAGATTACAAAAGAACAACTGATAGATAAACTGGTGGAATTGAACAGGAAGGTTATCGATCTGGAGAAATATGAAGCAGAGTCCGCCCAGTTGAAAGAATCACTGGCAGAAAGTGAAGGAAAATACAATAGTCTGATCGAAACGGGGTCTATAGGTATATAACAATAAACAGCAAAGGGATAATAACATCATGCAACGATGCCGTACTTGATTTTTCAGGTTATTCCCGCGAGGAATTGATTGGTAAATATTTCACAAAGCGAGTCAATCTCAGCACAAAAGATATTCCAAAATATCTTGAGATATTCAAAACTATTCTGAACGGAAAAGAGGTAGGCTCATTTGAAATTACACAACACCGAAAAAACGGAGATGTTCTTTTTGGAGAGGTTTATTTTGGACCTTTGAAAAATAAAGACAATAAAATCACAGGTTTCAGGATGATCATAAAGGATATCACGGAAAAGAAAATACTGGAAAATAAATCCCGGGAAGGCAGAGAAAAATTCGATGCACTTTTTAAATCTTCAATGGAGGGGATCGTTATTCATGATAATGGAAAAATTTTAGAGATCAATGATGCTTTTGCAACCATATTTGGATGCAGCCCTTCCTATGCTGCCGGTAGGAATTTGCTGGACTTTATAGCGCCTGAATATAAGGAGACTGTGATTGAAAAAATAAAATCGGGATACGAAATTCCTTATGAAGTAATAGGACTGAAAAATAACGGTAACAGGATATTTGTCGAAGTAACCGGCAGGCCGACTGTACATAAGGGCAATAATGTAAGGGTAGAGATCATTAATAATGTCAGTGAGCGTAAAAAAGCGGAGAAAAGAATCAGATATTTGAGCTTTCATGATAAATTGACGGAACTTTACAACAGGACTTATTTCGAGAAAGTGCTTATAAACATTTACAAGGATAGAGATCTGCCCTTAAACTTTATGATATGCGATTTAAACGGACTCAGATTGGTAAATGATGCTTTTGGCTATAATGAAGGTGATAAATTACTAAAGAGAGTAGCAAAGATATTGAAATTCTGCTCCCGCGAAGAGGATATCATTGCCAGATGGGGAGAGGATGAATTTTTTGTACTTATGCCGCGGTCTACCGAAAATGATGTGGAGGAGTTATCAAACAGGATAAAAAGAATCTGTGAAAAAACTCAGGACCAAAAGATACCTTTAAACATTTCGATGGGAATTTCAACGAGAGAAAGCAGGGATCAGGACTTAAAGGATGTTATAAGAGAAGCTGAAAACAATATGTATAAAAATAAGCTGCTTAAAAGAAAGAGTATCTATAATTCTATTATTTCCTCTCTGGAAAGAATATTATGGGAAAAGAACCGGGAGACAAAGGAGCACGCGGAGCGCCTTAAAAGATTGGCCCTGGAGCTTGGAATGGCGATCAATCTACCGCAAAATAAACTGGATGAGCTGGTGCTTCTTTCCACTCTTCACGACATTGGAAAAGTAGCAATCCCCGATACTATCTTACTGAAAAAAGGCAAATTAAATTCCAAAGAATGGAAAATCATTAAAAGACATCCGGAAATAGGATACAAGATTGCCGAATCAACACCGCAAATATCGTCTATAGCCGAGGATATTCTATCACATCACGAATGGTGGAATGGAGATGGCTATCCACAGGGACTGAAGGGTAAAGACATTCCTGTTAATGCATGTATTGCTTCTATTGTAGATGCTTATGATGTTATGACATTTGGAAGGCATTACAAAGAAGCGATTACCGAAGCAGAAGCAAAGGAAGAACTCAGGAGATGTTCGGGAACTCAATTTAATCCAATGTTAGTCGAAAGATTCGTTATGTCCCGGGAAAAAATGAATTGATATAGATGAGATATGCATTTACAAAGGTTATTTCTATTGCAGTATCATTTTTTTTGATTTTAAGCTTTTCAGGCTGTGTCAGGACTATCGATACGGATATCAATGATGATAAAATAGGAGTCATTGTAAGTATACCCCCACAGGCTGAATTTGTAGAAAAAGTCGGAGGCGATAAAGTAATCGTCACAGTGATGGTTCCTCCGGGGGCAAATCCTCATACCTATGAACCTATTCCTCTTCAGCTGGAAGAAGTAAGCAGGGCTCAAATATATGTCAAAGTTGGTTCAGCCGGTACCGGTTCCGGGATTGAGTTTGAACTGGTATGGATGGATAATATAATCAATATAAATAGGAAAATGCTTGTAGTGGACTCATCCCGGGGTGTAAAGTTTTTTGCCGTAACTTATGAAAATGGCGTACCTGTGGAATATAATGAATATGATAAGGACAGCATGGATGAAAGCACGCTAAAAGGAATTGATCCTCACATCTGGCTTTCACCAGCGAATGCAAAAATAATGTCAGAGAATATTTACAGGGGACTTGCTCGGATAGATTCCGGGAATCAGGAATATTATAAGAAAAATCTGGATAATTATCTGGCAGAATTGGATATGCTGGATGAAGAAATAAGTCAAATGTTTTCAGAAAAAGAAAATAAAGTGATAATGGTCTTTCATCCGACCTGGACTTATTTTGCAAAGGATTACGGTATCAAACAGATGGCTATTGAAGAGGAGGGAAAAGAACCCACTGCTGAAGGTATAAAAGATTTGATAGATAAAGCAAGACAGTACGATATCAAAGTGATTTTTGTTTCTCCAGAGTTCAGTACTAAAAGCGCCGAAGCTGTGGCCAGGGAAATCGGAGGATCCGTTATGCCAGTAAGTTCACTAAAGAAAAATTATCTGGAAAACATGAAAGAAGTTGCCGGGGCTTTTGCAGAATCGATGAAATGAGATTTTATTCCATCAGGAACGGGTTAATATGAAAAATGAGATACTTGTTGATCTAAAAAATATATCCTTTTATTACGGTGAAATACCTGTCCTTGAAGATGTAAGTTTTTCGATAAAAAGGAATGATTTCATGGCCATAATAGGTCCCAACGGAGGGGGGAAAACTACACTGCTCAGGATTATGCTGGGACTATTGAAACCGGATTCGGGAACTGTCAGAGTTTTTGATAAAAGACCTGAAGAAGGCAGAAAATCAATAGGTTATTTACCTCAAAATATCTTTTTTGACTTAAATTTTCCAATCAATGTTTTTGATATGGTCATTATGGGTAGATACAGGGAACCAATTAAAAAATACTCGGAAAATGATGTAAAATCTGTTCTGAATGCCCTGGAAACCGTAGGAATGCTTGAATATAAAAACAGACATATAAGCATGCTATCTGCCGGTCAATTACAGAGAATCCTCATCGCAAGGGCCATCGCAAGGGAACCGGAACTTCTCTTGCTTGACGAACCTATGTCAAGCGTGGATCCGGAGACACAAAAATCTATCTATGAATTATTTCTTGAATTGAACAAGAAAATGGCGGTTGTATTTGTGACCCATGATATCGGCGCAATTTCGGTTTACATCGACAGGGTCCTCTGCCTTAACCGGAAACTTTTCTATCATGGTCCAAAGGAAGGCAGTCTGGGTAAACTAGAAGAAGCTTACAGCTGTCCGGTGGAAATACTGGCTCATGGAATTCCGCACAGGGTGCTGGGGAGGCATAAAAAGTAATGGAAATCTTTCAATATGAATTTATGAGGAATGCCATAATAGCTGCGGTTCTTGTAAATATAACCTGCGGTATTGTCGGGACTTATGTGGTCATTAAAAAGCTGGTTTTTATAAGTGGTGGTATTTCGCATGCAGCTTTCGGAGGTATCGGACTGGGTTACTTTCTGGGAGTAAATCCGATTGTTGCCGCTGTTCCTTTCAGTCTTCTGTCTGCCATTACAATAGGCCTTATAAGCAAGAGAAGCAAATTAAGCGAGGATGCTGCAATAGGAATTATCTGGGCAGCCGGGATGGCGATGGGTATCATATTTATCAATTTGACTCCCGGCTATGCACCGGACCTCTTCAGCTATTTATTTGGAAATATCCTGACTATTCCTTTAACAGATCTGTATATCATGCTTATACTGGATTCAATAATCATCCTGATCATAATTCTGTTTTTTAAAGAATTCTACGCAGTATCTTTCGACGAAGAATTTTCGACAGTAATAGGCATCCCAAACAAGATAATATACCTTGTACTCCTCTGTATGGTTGCTTTAAGTGTAGTCATACTTATAAGAATTGTTGGCATTATTCTGGTTATCGCACTGCTTACAATACCGTCATCTATATGCAGACAATTTACTTACAATATTAAAAAATTAATAATAAGCTCGATTGTTACCGGGATCATAATAACAGTAGCCGGACTGTGGCTTTCTTATTTATTGAATCTGGCATCCGGTGCAACCATAATCATACTTCTGGCAGTAGTTTTCTTTATCTCTTTTTTAGCTAAAAGGATTTTTTCATCTTTCAAATTCTTCAGATTCTAATACTAATTTTTTTAAAATTTGCACTGTTTATATAAGATAAAATATAATGTCTGTGGTTATATTCAATAAAATTAAAAAAAGGATTGGTTTAAAATGAGTGTAAAAAAAATAAAAGAAAATGTTTATTATGTTGGAGCTATAGACTGGGATAGAAAGCTGTTCGATGAATTGATACCTCTTCCTTACGGGACCTCCTATAATTCCTATCTAATAAAAGGATCGGAAAAAATCGCTCTTCTTGATAGCGTGGATCCTGCAATGTATGACACCCTGACAGGCAACTTAAAAGAAGTGGGTGCAGGCAAAATAGATTATATAATATCCCATCATGCGGAGCAGGATCATTCGGGATCTCTGCCGGAACTCATCAAGGCATATCCGCAATCCATGATAGTCACAAACGAAAAATGCAAGTCGTTTCTTATGGATTTACTTTTGATACCCGAAGAAAAGTTTATAGTGATAAATGATGGGGATACGATTTCTCTTGGCGATAAGACTTTACAGTTTATTTTTACTTCATGGGTCCACTGGCCCGAGACAATGTCCACTTATTTAAAGGAAGATAAAATACTTTTCAGCTGCGATTTTTTCGGCTCTCATTATGCAACTGATGAACTATTTGTAAGAGATGAAAATAAGATATATATTGCCGCAAAACGTTATTATGCAGAGATTATGATGCCTTTCCGGGTAAACATAATAAAAAATTTAGATAGGATAAAAGATCTGGATATCGAAGTGATTGCTCCCAGCCATGGTCCTATTTACGGCAGGCCGGGCTTTATCGTCGATGCTTACAAAGACTGGTCCTCCGATAAAGTAAAAAATGAAGTGATAATTCCATATATATCCATGCATGGCAGTACAGAAAAGATGGTCGAATATTTCAGCAAATCTTTGACAAAAAAAGGTATAAAGGTCAAAGTTTTCCATCTTACAGATTCTGACATAGGTGAAGTTGCAATGGCTCTTGTCGATGCGGCTACAGTGGTTATCGCAACACCTACGGTGCTTGCCGGCCCGCATCCAAATACAATCTATGCAGCATACCTTGTTAAGGCTTTAAGGCCGAAATTAAAATTCATCTCTATCATCGGATCTTACGGATGGGGCGGAAGAACTGCCGAGATACTTTCTGATATGGTTTCCTCTTTAAAGGCTGAGATCATTGAGCCTGTTATCATAAAAGGATATCCAGAAGAAGCGGATTTTAAAATGCTGGACGAATTGGCAGAAAAAATAAGTAATAAACACAGAGAAAATTCTATTAAAAGTTGAAGGTTAAGACTCCTTTAATCAATATAACAATGAAAAAAGAAATCAAGGGTAAGTCGAGGATTGTTGGACTTAAAGAAGAACTCGATAAGTTATATTCAAGTTATAATGACAGAAAGTTCATCCACCCCGATCCACTGGAATTTTTATATGATTATGAAAATACGAACGACCGCGAAATCGTGGGACTTATTGCTTCAGTACTTGCATATGGAAGAGTGGCCCAGATATTGAAAAGTGTAAAGCTGGTATTGGAAAGAATGACACCGGGCCCATATTTATTCTTAAAAGGATCTCCTCCTGATATGATTTATGATACCTTTAAAAATTTTAAGCACAGATTCACAACTGGCAGTGAATTATCATGTCTTCTTATAAATATAAAAAATGCAATAAATAGATACGGGTCGTTGAATGAATGTTTTTTACAGGGCATGAAAGAAGAAGAAAAAACTGTTTTTTCTGCTGCTATGGATTTTGCAAAGAATCTCAATCTTTCTACTGAAAACAGGTGCGACAGCCTCATACCTTCACCGGTGGGCGGAAGTGCATTCAAGAGGTTGAATCTTTATCTGCGCTGGATGGTACGTAAGGATAATGTGGATCCGGGGGGATGGATCGGGGTATCAAGATCGAAATTAATTGTGCCGCTCGATACCCATATGTACAGAATTTCATCGGGACTTGGTTTTACCGCAAGAAAACAGGCCGATATCAAAGCAGCTCTTGAGATAACGGATGCATTAAGAAAGCTTGATGAAAGTGATCCTGTAAAATATGATTTTGCCCTTACACGGCTCGGAATGAATAATATCTACGGGTCTTTATTAAAAAAATGTATTTAGTGTTTTTAACATGTGAAGAATGATTGTATAATAGTAGGAAATTTTTACTTAAAAAAATGTAATTTAATTTTAAAAAGGAGCAAGTCATGGTGAAAAAAATACTTTCCAGGGCCAAATACTTTCTGATAGTTGTCTTGATAGGAATTCTGGTTATAACTATTTTCCCCACAATTCTTAGCGGCGGATCAGCTGAGCAGGTGCAGGGTTTTGTTACACGTTTTTATGTACAATGTCTGGAAAGACAGCCCGATACGGGAGGATTGAACGAATGGGCGGGATGTCTCATCAGTGGCTACCAAACAGGTGCAGATGTCGCAACAGGTTTTGTCTTAAGCGAAGAGTTCAAAGCAAAAAATCATTCAAACGAAGAATTCGTGACAATACTTTACAGGGCATTTTTTGACCGTGAACCGGATGCAAGTGGTTTTAATATATGGCTGGAAAAACTATCAGGTGGAACGAGCCGTGAAGCTGTTCTGGATGGATTTCTGAAATCTCAGGAATTTTCAGATCTCTGCAACAGTTATGGCATCAAACCTTATGCAGGTGCTTCAACTGCCACAGCTACAACTGCCGCTGCCGCTGCTGCAACTGCTACCGGTTCAGGTTACAGTTCAAGCGGAGTATCAGGTTTCCAGGCAGGAAGGAAAGTCAATTTCATCATCTGGGGTGATGACAGCGCTTTTGACAGGCCCGGAGGCCGGGTAAATGGCAGAACCGATATAAATATTTTTGTTCATTTGAACCTTGATACAAGGAAAGCATATTTTGTCACTATACCGAGAGACACGTGGTACGGGGGACGAAAAATCAATGGGTACCATGCGTCAGGCGGTAATGCCGGTGCAATAAGTGCATTCGAGGGATTTACCGGAGCAAAGATAGACTTTTATGTCATTACAGACTTCGATGGATTTGCACCTCTTATCGATTATTTCGGCGGTGTTGATGTAACTGTCGAAGAAAACATTGCTGATTCGTTTTCGGGTTGTTACCTGACTGCCGGAACACATCATATAAATGGAGCCCAGGCGCTCGCACTTAGCAGGGCAAGACATGGAAGATCTCTTTATGGAGGAGGAGCTTATTCAAGGGAGAGACAGTCGGCAATGCTTCTTGCTGATTTACTTCTGCAAAAAAGATCTATGATAAATGCCGGAAATCTGGCTGGTTTTCTTGGTTTAATGGGGCAATATGTCTGGACAAATGTATCATTAAGTCAGGCAACTCAGATACTACCTGTGATACTTTCATTAAAAAGGGAAGATATAAATATAAGTACATTTAATTCCTGGCCCCAGTGGTTTGGAAAATCAAGCGCTGTTGGTTATAACGAAGCAGAAAAAAATCAGTTTTTCCAGAATATTCTGAATCAATAATTAACATATATAGTTTGATTGTTTGCTAATGTCCGCTGTAGAAATCGTTATGATGCAAGAATATGAAATCTAAAAGAGAATTGCTGCTGAATGGCAATATAAACAGTTTACTGTTTAAATTTTCGGCACCTGCTATCATCGGAATGGTAACAGGTGCCTTATATAATATTACGGATACAATATTCGTAGGTAAAGGTGTTGGTTCGCTTGCTATAGCGGCACTTTCAATAGTATTGCCAATACAATTCATCATACTGGGTATAGGTACTATGATAGGTGTCGGAAGCGCATCTATAATTTCAAGAGCTCTGGGAAGAAATAAAAAGGATATTGCACAGAGTGCCTTCGGGAATGCTTTTGTTCTCAATCTTATAATAAGTGCTGTCTGCATGACCATATTTTATGCTTTTATGGAGAAGTTTCTGGTGTTTTTTGGGGCCTCCTCACAGGTACTGCCTTATGCCAGAGAATATACCTATATAATGCTGATTGGTTTTATTTTTCTTTCCTTTTCCGTGAGCAGCAATAATTTTATAAGAGCTGAAGGAAATCCCAGGGCAGCTATGTATGTAATGGCAATAGGTGCGGTATTGAATATTATTCTTGATCCTATATTCATCTTTGTTTTTGATATGGGTGTAAAAGGTGCCGCTATTGCCACTGTTATTAGCCAGGCGATCAGTACGATTTATGTTTTTTTATACATTATTTTTAGCAGCAGTGTCTTCAAGTTGAAGCTATCTGTATTTAAGATAAAGTTTTCAGTAATGAAAGAAATCCTTTTACTTGGTTTCCCCTCTTTTATAAGTTCAGCAACTGCCAGTATAATAATCCTTATATTTAACAGACTTTTACTTTTTTATGGAAGCGATCTTTATATTGCCATAATGGGTATTGGACTCAGGATGTTAAGCCTGATACAGATGCCTCTCGTAGGGATCACCCAGGGATTCTGTACTATTGTTAGCTTCAATTACGGCGCAAAACTCTATCCAAGAGTCAAGAAAGTTCTTGCTATAGCTGTAGGCTGGACGGTTGCTATTGCAGGGTCGGGATTTTTGGTCATGATGATCTTTCCTGCATTTGTAATAGGCTTTTTCAGTAATGATGTTAATTTAATAAGTAAAGGGATAAATATTTTGAGAATTGTAATAATATGTTTCCCCTTTATCGGAGTTCAAATGCTTGGAGGCGGGTTGTTTCAGGCTATCGGGAAAGCAGCTCCTGCTCTTATTTTAACCATGTCCAGACAGGTATTGTTTTTAATCCCTGCCGCTTTTCTTTTGCCTCTGATTTTTGGCTTGAACGGTGTATGGTTATCTGTTCCTGTTTCGGATTTTCTTTCTATAGCAATTACCACAGGCTGGATCTTAAGAGAAATAAAAAACTTCAATAAATCAATAAAGCCTAAAATTCTTTCACAGATCTAAGATAAACTGGTCCAAAGACCAGCATAATTCTAGACTTACTGCCGTTATCATACTGCATATTTAAACTTATAATAATCACATGAATATTTTAATTGCTGTGGAAAGAAAAAACCTTTTATCTGCTTTGAAACTTCTTCTGGAAACAGAGATAAACGAGATAGGCCATATAGAGGAAGTTTCCAGTCGCAGAGATTTAAGTGAAGCATTAGTAACCGTAAAACCGGATATATTGTTAATAGATGGAGATTTTATTGACATAGACATCAAAAATGAGATTGTTTCCTTTAAAAAATATTTTCCGGAAATGTCCCTGGTCATAATGGATTTCGATAATGAGAAAAAAAGGATGTATCAGGAAATGAATATGGATTTATTTATCACAAAAGGGAACTCCTCCTATAAGGTATTAAATTCTCTTATAGATTTTGTTAAAAGAAAAATGGAGCAATTAAAAACACTACAGAGAGTTCAGTGTTGAAAGTTTGGATAAGTAAAGTATCCAAATAAATTGAATTTTAATATTAAAAGGAAAGGAAGACCAAATGACAGAATTAAATGAATTGTTACAAAGTGCCGATTTTAAAGTAGAAAAACATGTTCCGGTAATAGATGCTCCTGATACAGCACAAAAAGGGGAGCAAATAATGGTGACTATAGGCGTAGGGAGTGAAATAGCTCATCCTAATACTACACAGCATCATATAACGTGGATATCTCTGTACTTTCTGCCTGATAGCGAGAAATATCCAATCCAGATCGGAGAACTTACATTTACTGCACATGGCAGCTCTGTTCAGGGTCCAGATACCAGTACCGTATATACAAACCACAGGGGTACCCTGATATTTAAAACTGATAAACCGGGGACTCTTCTGGCTTCCTCTTATTGTAATATACATGGGTTATGGCAGAGTTTTAAAAGACTTGATATATCCGGATAGTCTATTGAATTAAATATTAAAATAATAAAATTCTTAGTAGAAGAGGTATAAGAATGAGAATACTTAATAGAGTTTTAGGGATAATAATCGTTTTAACAATGATGTTATTGCTGCTTATTTCAGTTTCCTGCATGAGTGGTTCGGACCAGTCTACTTCGGGGACAGAAAACGGTCAGGATGATACAGCTTCGCAAAATGGAGGTGAAATCCAGATAGAAATGAGAGGTCTTAGATTTAATCCTGATATGTTGACCATAAAACAGGGCACCACTGTCAGATGGGTAAACGAAGATAGCGTCGTACATACTGTAGTGAGCGGTGTGAGAGATAATAAATCAGGGCTTTTTGACAGCGGAAATATGAGCAGCGGCGCAACATTTAGTTATACTTTTAACGAGAAAGGGACTTTCGATTATTTCTGTGAACCTCATTCCGGAATGGATGGTACCATTGTGGTCGAATAGGCCATTTAAGATTTAGACACTTTAAAATATTTAAAAGCGTTATATTAAAGTTATGATAAAAAAATTACTCATAGTTTCAATTGTTATTATAGGATTATCTATATTTACCCAGGGGTGTTTACAAAAGAGTGAAGATAATGATCCCGGGCAATATTTCACCGAAACTGATCTTATAGTTTATGGCACAGATGAAAATATGGATGAAAACAATGTAGTAAGTCCGGAGGAAGAATTAGAAATTCAATTGAAGGAATTTTATGATTTCAGTAAGAAGTTTTTTTCAATCTGGAACAATCATATCGAAGCTACGACCCAGTTTTTAGAGAAATTCAATGATAAGAATACAACTCTGGATGATAAAATAATATATTCCCGCATATTATATGAAAAGTATGAAAAATTTAATGAAGATTTAAAGCAGATCACTTCTCCGTTTGAAGCATCTAACGCTTATCAATATGCCCTGAATGCTATATCCAAAAGAATATTATTCTTTAAAGAATTTGAAAAAGGAACAGGTATGTACGAATTGATTGAAATAGAAAATGAGGCTTATCTTTACGAAACACTTTTTTGGGAGGAAATGGATAAGATTTATAACTATTTTGATGAAATGCTTGTTAAGATGGGAATATCCAGAGATGAATTCTACCTTTCAATCTAGGATAAAAAATTATCTTTTATAAAATGTGATCATCAGGTTTATTATGGCTAAAGAGAATCATGATATAAAATGTCCGGAATGCGGAAGGTTTATAAGAAAGTTAGCTTCAATGTGCCCTTATTGCGGTGCGAAGACTGTGGTTTCCCCTGAAAAGGGAGGAATTATCTGTAGAAACTGTGGTAAAAAGATTCCTCCGAAAAATATCCGGTCAAATAAAAGTGATAATGTCATTTATATCAGTCGTTGTCCTTATTGCGGTGTAAAATTTTAAACGCTAAAGATGTTAGAGAAGGGATGTTATGTTAAAAGAAAAAATCAAAGCTCCGGATTTTGAGTTAATAGATCAAAATGATGAATCTCATAGTCTCAAAGATTACAGGGGCAAATGGGTGGCTATTTATTTTTATCCCAGGGACAATAGTCCCGGCTGTACCACGGAAGCAAAAAACTTTAGAGATAATATAGATAAGTTTAAAAGTCTTAATGCAGAGGTCGTAGGAATAAGTCCGGATTCTCCGGCAAGTCATAAGAAATTCGCAGATCAATACGATCTTCCTATAACCCTCCTTTCGGATCCGGCAAAAGAGGTGATAAGAAAATATCAGGCAGCAGGAATTATTACCAGGAGAATCTCATATCTTATTGGTCCGGAGGGCATGATCGAAAGAACTTATCCAACAATAAATCCAGCAAAACATGCAGAAGAGATTTTAAATGATTTAAAAGAATTAAGCACTAATTGAATTATAAAAAATTGTATTTTAATATTATAATAAATACTTACCAACAGTATAATCTAAGATACTTATTGTTTTTGTTGTAATCAGGTAGCAATAATTTGAATAAATCTTTTTTAAAAAGAAATTACCCGAGTATTATTATTGGTCTGACATCACTTGCGGGCCTTTATTTGATCAACCTGTACAGTTATATCCTTTATCATAATATAGTAGAATTATTCAGCATTACAATAGCATTTGCGATATTTGTCATTGCCTGGAATTCAAAAAAATTCCTTGATAATCAATATCTATTGTTTGTTGGTATCGCATATCCTTTTGTGGCTTTGATAGATTTATTACATACCCTGGCCTATAAGGGTATGGGTGTATTTATTAGTTTCCCGGGGTCAAATCTTGCGACACAACTCTGGATTTCTGCACGATATTTGGAAAGCGTCTCTCTGCTTCTAGCAATATTTTTCATAACGAGAAGGTTGAATTATAAGATCCTGTTAATCATCTATGTTATTGTAACTACCTTGATCTTGTTATCCATTTTTTATTGGAAGGTGTTCCCCGTTAGTTTTTTGGAAGATACCGGCCTCACGCCTTTTAAGATCATAAGTGAATATATAATATCTTTTATACTGATAGTCGCTATAATTTTAATCCATTTCTACCGTCAGGAATTTAACAGGTCAGTCTTTATCCTGATTGTGGTTTCTTTATTTGCAAAAGTTGTCTCAGAGATATCCTTCACTTTGTACAAGAGCGATGTTTATGGATTATTTAATCAGTTTGGTCATTATCTAAAACTTCTTTCATTCTTTTTCATCTATAAAGCTATTGTCGAGACCGGATTTTCCGAGCCACTGGATTTGATGTTTTTTAAGCTAAAGAAGAGTGAAAAGGAGCTAAAGGAAAGCGAAGAGAAATTCCGCTCGCTTTATTTTTCGATGAATGAAGGAGCAGCTTTGCAAGAAATCATATACAATGAATCAGGAAAGCCTGTAGATTACAGAATCATCGATGTCAACAATGCATACGAGTCCATTCTTGGCGTTAAAAGAGATCAGGTAATCAGTAAAAAAGCTTCGGAAGTTTATGGAACTGATATTACTCTTTATATTGAAGTCTATGCAAAAGTTGCGAAATCAGGAATACCCGAAAGATTTGAAACTTATTTTCCTCCATTGAAAAAATATTTTTTTATCTCGGTTTTTTCTCCATCCAGAGGAAGATTTGCAACTGTATTTTCCGATATAACTGAACGAAAAATGATTGAAAAAGAAATAACCAGTCTATCCAGATTTCCATCTGAGAATCCCAATCCTGTTATAAGAATAAATGATAAAAGTACAATCATTTACTCAAACAGGCCTGCCGAAATCATGCTGAACCAGCTTGACAATGATAAGAAGAAAAAATTATTGAAACATCTACACGGTCTGGTAAACGGTCGTAAAAAAGGAAAAATTAATGAATCCAAAAAAATTGAGATTAAAATAGGAGATTTGATTTATGAATTTACAATAGTTCCGATAAAAGAATTTAATTATTTCAATATATATGGAAGAGATGTAACAGCAAGGAAAAAAGCCGAAAGAATGAATATCAAAATACTGAAACAAAAAACTTTAAACGAAGAACGTAATAAACTTGCCAGAGAACTGCATGATACGGTAACTCAGACCCTTTTTTCCGCAAATCTTATCGCAGAAGTTATTCCCAGAATATGGAAAAAAGATCCTGAGGCAGTAATCAAAAGACTGGAGGAAGTGAGACAATTAAATAGTACAGCTTTAATGGAAATGCGTATTTTGCTTTATGGATTAAGACCGTCGGATTTCAAAGATGAACCCCTGGGTAATTTGCTAAAAGCGCTATTAAAAACTATGGACACAAGGTCCAGAATTCCTATTGAACTTAAAATAGAAGGAGAATATAAGTTTCCCCCAAAAATAGAATTTGGTTATTACCGTATTGCGCAGGAAGCATTAAATAATATTATAAAGCACTCTAATGCAACTAAAGCAAGTTTGATTTTAAAAACTTTTCCTGAAAGCATTTATATGAATATTTCAGATAATGGTCGTGGTTTTTATTACAATAAAATTAATTCGACCAGTTTAGGATTGACTATAATAAGAGAAAGGGCAAAACTTATCGGCGCATCAATCGATATAGAAAGCATGCCAGGTAAGGGCACAAGGATTACAGTTATTTATAATAAGAAGAAGAAAATTCAAAAAAAGAGATAGTAAATCATTAACTGGTCCAATGGCCAGTTTAAAAACTCTTCCTTTTATATCCAAAAACTATACTTAATATCATTACTATAAACTATCTTTGGATCTATAATTGCTGCATTAATATTTTTGTCCATAAAAAATAGAAAATCCTGAAGGAAGTGATAAGAATGTCTACTATGATAAAAGAAAAAATAAATCTGCTGGAAAATCAAATAAATTTAAAAATGGAAATTCAGATTTCATATTTAAAGTTGCGTGAAGGTCTGGAATCGGATAAAAAAGATATAGAAAACGAAATGATAATGGATTTTTATTATTTTTGTGAAGATTTTTTTAAGATCTGGGGAAGATATCTGGATAGGCTTTCCCCATTAGTAAACGAATTCAACAAATCAGGAAATACAGAAGATTTAAAACAAATATATGCAGATATATTGAGCGAGCAATATGAAAAATATCTGCAATCCTTGCAAAACCTTAAGGTTCCGGCTTTTTTAAGAGAATCTTTTGAATTTTTACTTGATTCTGTTTATGAAAAACAAAAATATTTCAAATTTTATAGTAATCTTATTGAACAAGAAATAAAAGCCAGGAGCGATCTTGAAGAAAGGGAATACAGGTTCTGGCTCGATCTTTATGAAAAAAACACGCAGTTAGGGATAAATAATGTTTAGAGATAGAAAAGAAGCGGGCAAAAAGCTGGCATTGGAACTGGATAAATATAAGAATAAAAATGTACTGGTAATTGCTATTCCCAGAGGCGGCGTCGAAGTTGGTTTAGAGATTGCTTCATATCTTAATAGTGATTTTGATATTCTGGTTTCCAGAAAATTACCTATCCCTTATAATCCTGAAGCAGGTTTTGGCGCTATTGCAGAGGATGGCAGTATTTATCTAAATAAAGATGCCTGCTTATGGGTGAGGAAAGATGACATTGAGAGAATAAAAAAGGAGCAAATAAAAGAAATAAAAAGAAGAATCGATGTATTACGCGGAGGCAATCCTTTGACTCAGGTCAAGGGAAGAATAGTTATTTTGGTTGATGATGGACTGGCAATGGGCTCGACAATGTATGCCTCTGTAGAATACTGCAGGAATAAAAATGCCAAAAAAGTGATTGTCGCTGTCCCTGTTTCAGGAAAAGATGTTTTTTATGAGATCAAACAACTGGTGGATGAAGCATATGTATTGGAAATGCCATATAATTTCATGGCAGTGGCTCAATCATATCTCTATTGGACCGATGTGACAGATGAAGATGTTATAGAATTGATGGAAAAGTGGAAAACACACATTAGCCATGGATCGACTACTCAGGGTATTTAAATAAAATATCAATTTTTTCTGGAAATCCTAATATTTACAAAATATTCCATATCTTATTAATCATCATCGGGATCAGATTATCGAAAAGTGATTGTATTTTACTAAATCTGTAGATGTTATATAATAAATTTGAAATAAATTTATTAATAATCAAGAAAAAAATGATTAAAGTATTGATTGTCGATGACCATTCGCTAGTAAGAAATGGAATAAAGACCATACTGAGTATTTATGATGACATAGAAGTCATCGGGGAAGCGGAAAATGGTAAAGAAGCATTGGAAATATGCGGAAAATGTTTACCCGATGTAGTACTTATGGATTTAATCATGCCCGAAATCAATGGTATAGAAACAACCAAGAAAATACTCGAGAGCTGGCCAACTATAAAAGTAGTAACCCTGACAAGTTTCGTAGATAAAAAGCTTATAGAAGATTCACTTAAGGCAGGAGCCATAGGATATGTTTTAAAAAATATATCTGGCGAGAATCTGGTAGCGACCATTAGAGATACTGAAAAAGGGAAATCAACATTATCTTCCGAAGCAAGTGATTTTTTAATTTCAAATATAAAAAAACCTGCTGTCGTAGAATATCAGCTTACAAATCAGGAAAAGAATATTCTGGGATGTCTGGTTGAGGGCTTATCCAATAAGAACATTGCCCAGAAGCTGGTGTTAAGTCTTTCTACGGTAAAATTTCATGTTAGCAACATATTAAACAAGCTGGGAGCATCCAGCAGAGCCGAAGCCATCTCAATAGCCATTAAGAGTAAACTGGTCGAATGACCAGTTAAAAGACCCTTCTTTTTATACTCCAAAACTATACTTACTGATATTAATATAATAATTTCTTTAATTATAATCATAATATATATTGGATCATTGAGAGATCATTTTTGAAAGTCAAGATCCAGGTAATTAAAAGTTAAAGGAGGTTATTATTATGATGCCCATAGGACCTTTGATGATAGAGCACAGGCTGATAGAACGTATGATCAGATTGATGGAAGTCGAAATGCATAATATTGAAACAAATTCAAAACCCGACACTGACTTTATTGAAAAAGCCTGTGATTTTTTAAAAACCTACGCCGATAGGTGCCATCATGGAAAAGAGGAAGATATTTTATTCAACAGACTAAAAGATAAAAATCTATCGGCAGAACATGAAGAGATTTTAAACAGGCTAATTGAAGACCATAAGCTTGCCCGGAAAACAACCTCTGATCTTGCAGCAGTCAATAAGGATAATAAAAACGGCCTGAAGGACAGAATGAATGAAATACGAGAATATCTAAAGCTATTAACCGACTTATATCCTGAACATATAAGAAAAGAAGATAAAGTCTTTTTTATCCCCAGCATGAGTTATTTTACTGAGGAAGAGAAAGACGAGATGCTTGAAAGTTTCAATGAATTTGATAGGAATCTTATTCATGAGAAATATAAAAGTTTAGTAACTGATTATGAAAAAACGAATAAAAGTCATATCTAAAAGGAGGTAAATTTTAAAGTCTAAAACTTTATAGTTATTAGAATTAATGACGCATATAGAATTTTCAGAAGAATCAGGAATTGACAATGATTGGCTTTATATTTATCATAATGCAACAGGTTAAACTATTAATATTATAAAATCTAAAAAGCTAAAAAAATTATGACAAAAGGTAAGCCAATAGTCCTGATCTCAAGTTACTATCCCAGATTATGCGGAATAGCCACATTTTGTGAAGAAGCCAGGGAATTTATCCAGAAGCAATTTCCGGAAAGAGAAGTTCTTGTGATAAGTCATAAGGGCGGATCCGGAGAAGGAGTGTACCCTATAATAGATACTTATCATCGCTTCTGGTGGAAACCAGTGGCAAAAAAAATTAAAAAATTATCACCATATGTAGTACATATAGAACATGAATATGGTCTATATGAACATGTAGACAATAGGGGTATCGGAGATAGGAACCAGGGATTTATTGAATTCCTGGGCTCCATAAACGAGTTTCCTATTGTAGTTGAGCCACATACGGTTCATGGCAGATTGAAGGAATTTGAAGAAAATTTTATTTATCAGCTTTGTGAAGACGCCGATGTGGTTTTATTTAAAAGTGATTACCTGAAATGGAGATTAAACTGGACCTTCACCCAGAGAGGATGGAAAATGCCTAAAAATATTATGATTGTTCCTCACGGCGCAAGAGCAGACAGGAATTATAATGAAAAAGGAATTCAAAAATTGAGAGAGGATCTTGGATTAAACAGGTTCGAATATCTGAGCGATAATATTGTTGGTCTGGTGGGTTGGATCCAATCAAATAAAAGATGGGATATATTGACTTCAATGTGGGAAGAAATACTTGAAGAAATAAAAAAAAGAACCGGTGAGAATTGGGATCTGCTGGCTGCAGGTACCGTAAGGGATACAGCTCATGTGGAAGATTATAATAATTATAAAAAAAGCCTGGAAATCCTGGAGAAGAAAGGAATCGCGCATTACTACGAATTTATTCCAAGAGGGGATGCATATTATAAAGTCATGGCAGTCTGCAAATTTATCGTATTACCCACTGTTGATGAAACTCAATCGGGAACGCTTGCAAGGATTATTGCTTTAAACAAACCTTATATAACCACAGCTCCCCTGGAAGCATTAACGGCACAGACTCTGGAAAGTGAAGGGGGGCTGCTATTTACGAATAAGCAGATGCTGAAAGAGAAGGTCATAAGGCTTGCCTGCGATGAGGATCTGAGAAAACAGCTTTCGGAGAATTTAAAAAAATATCTGAAGGAAGTCGTATCCTGGGAAATTGTTACTAAAAAATATAGAAGTGCATATAAATTTGCAAGACTTAAAAAAATAGCAGGGAAGGAAATAAATTTTCCTCCGGACTTCTAGCCAAACCTTATAGATCTATTTTTCTATGAATTTAATGCAGCATTATCAGATTTATTATTAGATTATCAATCCAGAAACGATTATCTAGGGGATTTTTAGAAAAGTATCTTTCAAAAATAACTGCAGGGAGGTGTTATTTTGAGTAAGCTTAAGAAAGTTATAAGAGAAAAATGCATGGGTATTAGTAGTATATATGTATCATCATTTGTCCCAAGAAAATGTGGTATTGCTACATATACAAGTGATTTAACAAGAGCTATTGATCTTATAAATCCATACTGCGGCTCAAATATCGTGGCACTCATTAGACCCGAAGATAAAATCGATTATCCTCCGGAAGTTAAATTTAAGATTAGCCAGTATAATATTGGTTCCTATATCAAAGCTGCTGATTATATTAATAAGTCCAGAACGGATATTGTCGTTCTGGAACATGAATTTGGATTGTATGGCGGCGAATTTGGAGAATATATCATTGAATTGATAGAGCGTATAAAGAAACCTTTAATCATAACTGCTCATACGATTCCTGTTAATGCAGGCTCCGGGTATGGTCTGGTTTTAAAGGATGTTTTAAAATTTGCTGATAAAGTAATAGTCATGATGCCTGAAAGTTTGCAAAAGCTCGTGAAAAAATATAATTATCCCGCAGAAAATATAGAAATTATTCCACACGGTGTTCCTGATATACCCATGGAAGTCAATACCGGATCTAAAAAGAAAAAGGAATTAGAAGGAAGAATAATCCTGGGTAATATTAATCTCTTATCTGAAGTCAAGGGGCTTGAATATATATTAGAGGCTTTAAAAGAAATAAAAGAACGCTTACCCAATGTTTTATATTTAATAATCGGCCAGACTCATCCTGTCGTATTGCAAACAGAAGGTGAAAAATATAGAAATTTTTTAAAAGGAAAAGTGAGGGAGTACAATTTAGAGAAGAATGTCCGATTTATAAATAAATATATGACATTGAATGAACTGATCTCATGGTTAAAAGTTATCGATATTTATATAACCCCATATCTGGATCCGCAGCAAACCGCTTCAGGGGCTCTGGCATATGCAATCGGGGCAGGTAAAGTTTGTATCTCGACTCCATACCTGTATGCAAAAGATGTTCTGGCAGAGGGAAGAGGAATAATCGTGCCTTTCAGGAATTCTAAGGCTATTTCTGATGCTGTGATCGATATCTGCGAAAATCCTCAAAAAAAATCAAAGATGGAAATGAAGGCATATAAATTCGGAAGACTCATGACCTGGTATAATGTGGCCCTGCAGCATCTTAGGGTATTTAATGAGGTTCTGGATAAGCGCGAGAATTTGAGATTTTTTAAAGCAGTTTAATCAGGCTTCTACTGATAATATTAAAATCATTTAAATTTCAATAAAAAAGATTTATGGATCCGTTAAACAAAATAAAATCTATGACTTCGGATATCGGAATTTACCAGCATGGAAAACTGAATGACCCTGCCCCTGAATTTGGATATGCCCTGGAAGACCAGGCAAGGGCTCTTATCATTGCTGACGGGTTCGGGGACGAAAAATTAAAGGATATTTATTTGAATTTCATTTTTAGGGCGCAAAGGGAAGACGGCCTGCTTTATCATTTTTTTTATGAAAATAATAATAAGGGCCAATTCAAAAGTGAAGAACATGACCATAAATCAAATATAACAGAAGCTTATGGGTTGGTTATTTGGTCCCTTCTGTCCACTGGAAATATTAAAAATGATAAATTTAATAATACTATCGAAAAACTAATAAAAGAAGCCTCAGGGTGGACCTCAATAAGGGCAATATCATCGACTTTATTGGGTCTCGCAAGTCTTGACCAGGAACACGGTTTAGAGAATGAATTGAAAACGAAACTGCATAATTTTTATTTTGAGACTTATTCCGACGACTGGGTATGGTTCGAGAATTATCTTGTCTATGCAAATGCAATTATTCCATGGGCGCTCTGGGAGATCTATTTAAATAGAAAATGTAAAATTAGCTTTGAAATTGCCCAAAAAACGACCGGATTCCTGATAGAAAAATGTCTGGAAAATGATGTTCCTGCACCTATTGGAAACAGGGGGTGGTATTTTAAGGGACATAAAAAAGCTTTATATGACGAGCAGCCAATTGATCCTGCTTATATGGTTTGCTGTCTTGAGAAAGCATACCGTGCAACAGAAGATAAATTTTATCTTGAATGGGCAGAGAAATGGTACAGGTGGTTTTTTGGGAATAATATAAACGATATTTCTCTTATAGATAAAAATTTTTCCTGTTATGATGGATTGACACCGGAAGGGGTCAATTTAAATCAGGGTGCCGAATCAAATATATGTTTTCTGATGGCATATCTTGCAGCCAGAAAGTTAGAAATCGTTAAATGATAGAAAACATTATTATAAGTTTATATTTAATATTTGCTTTTTAAATTTTAAACTCATGAAAAAAGAGTATAATTTCTAAAAATAAGTTCTAATTATAATTATTTGACAGCTAATAGTATGAGTGTATTTAGATCAGAAAAAAATCCAATAATAAAACCTGAAGATATAACACCCTCGAGGCCTGATTTCAAAGTTGTGGGTGTTTTTAATTGTGCGGTTACAAGATTTAACGACGAGATCTTACTCCTTATGAGAGTTGCCGAAAAACCAATAAATGATAATAAGGATTTAGAAATCATACCGCTGCTGGATCTAAACACAGGTGTACTTTCGTTAAAGGGGTTTGATAGAAATGATTCTTCTATTAATTTTTCTGATCCCAGATTTTTAGGAACAACCTCTGAGTGGTACCTTACATCGATTTCACATTTAAGGATCGCCAGGAGTAAAAACGGTATCGATTTCGAAATAGATAAGAAACCAGCAATGTTTCCCGAAAATATTTATGAAAGATATGGAATAGAGGATCCGAGAATAACTTACATCGATGGTAAATATTATATAAATTACAGTGCAGTATCCGATTTAACCGGAATAACGATATATCTGGCATCTACGACTGATTTTGTCAGGTTTACAAGACATGGTGTGATTTTTTTACCTGATAATAAAAATGGTGCAATTTTTCCGGAAAAAATAAATGGTAAATATTATGCTTTGAATCGTCCATCACCCCTGTATGGATCGCGGGACATATGGATATCTGAGTCATCGGATCTTATATGCTGGGGCAACCATAAGAAGTTAATGGGTGCCAGAAAGGAATACTGGGATGAAGCAGGTATAGGAGCAGGGGCTGTTCCTTTTAAAATAAAAGAAGGCTGGCTCGAGATCTATCATGGATCATCAAAGAGCTTCAGGTATTGTCTTGGAGCAGCGCTTCTGGATGTCGATGAGCCCTGGAAAATTATTTCAAGAAGCGAGGAGCCCTTAATGGAACCGGAAATGGATTATGAACTTAAAGGTTTCTTCGAAAATGTTGTCTTTTCCTGTGGAGTCCTATATGAAGAAAATAAAGTAAAAATATACTATGGCGCAGCAGATACAAGCATCGCTTACGCTGAGATAAATCTGGATGATATACTTGATCGCTTGAAGTAGTTATGTTGCCTATTTATTGATACAAATCATATGATAAAAAGAGTAACGGTATTTGTAATTATTGCGGTTTTAACACTGTTTTCTATTATTTCAACCTCTTCCTGCATCCGCCAGCAAGAGTTTGGCGATTTAATAATTTGCAGCGAAGTGGACCCGGTTACTTTTTCTCCCCTGGATAATAAAAATAGTTTTGATATTGGAATTCAGAAGATCTTCGCAGCAATCAAAGTATCAGGAGTGAGGGCAAGCGACATATGGAAGTTTATCTGGATAAACGAAGACACGGAAGAAGTCATTGCACAGTCCACTGACAGGTATTCCAGTGAAGGCTCCGGGTATATCAAAGGTTATCTTTCGAATTATGTCACTCCCGGTAAAGAAGCAGGTATCATAGGGGAACCGGGAAATTATAGGGTTGAATTTTACCATAATGGCAGTTTGATAACCAGCGCGGATTTTATAATAGAGTATCCTGAAATGAAATTAATTGATGTGGTTTTATCAAATGAAATAGATGAAATCGGGCAACCTGTCTCAGTCATGGAAAGTTTTAATCCCGATGAAATTATTTACACATGCCTGAAGTTCAATAGCCAGATAAAAGGAGAGACTGCCGGGGTCAGGTGGTACCGGGGCGATGATGAGTTATTGGGCGAAGAGGAAATTACCATTGAGATAGATTATTATTTACCTCTTTATATTGTCTTTAAGATAACCAATTATGAACTCTGGCCAATCGGCGATTACAGGATCGAGGTATTTGGGAGCAGTTTTACGGTTCAAGAATATCATTATGAAATAACGGAAGGTGAAATTTCCGAAGCCACTTTTAATTCAAGAAAAATGTATCAAAGTGATTTAGGATTTTCCATACTCTATCCAGATGGTTGGAGCTATGCAGATAATGAAATTGATGAAGGGCTTGAAATAAATTTTACACCGGATTCCGATAATATAAATGTTGTTATTGATATACGGGTCCTAAAAGAAGATTACGCTCCTTCTGAAGAACAGTACTCGGATTTTGCGGAGGAACTAATAAGAGATATAGGTGACTTCAGCGAAGATTCAGAGGTTGAGAAAACCGAAAGTACCGGGGAAACTAATGGAGTAGCTTACAGACAGATAAATTACAGTCATCCCGTTGAGAATATTGAAGGCCTGGACATTAGCATCATCTTCATAAAACAGGACAATATGCTTTATCTGCTTATAAAAGTTTCTGGTATATATTACCGGACATTTGCAAATAACGTATTAAGCAGGATGCTTGAGTCTCTGTCATTTGATTAGCATGATAGATTAAAGAAGAAATTTGATATGAGTTCCAATGAGTCAGCAATACACTGCAGCGTAATATCAAACAAAGAAATCATAAAAAAATTCAGGACCGATATAAATAATGGTTTAAATAAGGAAGAAATTGTAAAAAGACAGGAAGAATATGGTAAAAATATACTTGCAGGAAAGAAAAAGATCCGCATATGGTCCATAATTTTAAATCAATTCAAGAGTCCACTGATATATATACTGATCGTTGCTGCGATTATCTCCGGAGTTGCGGGTGAAATAAAAGATACGGTCTTCATATTCATTGTAATCCTGTTAAATACGGTTCTGGGCACCCAGCAGGAATGGAGTGCCGAAAGAAGTGCCATATCACTGCTGGATTATCTAAAAGCATACGCTTCCGTGATCAGAAATGGCAAGAAAGCAACAATTAATGTAGAAGAACTGGTACCCGGGGATATCGTAATGTTAAAATCTGGAGATAAGGTACCCGCGGATTTACGATTGATAAAAGTAAAAAATTTAACCATCGATGAAGCAATTCTTACAGGAGAGTCTATCCCTAATACAAAAAATAGCATGGAAATGACAGATGCTTCTACTATAAGCGATTGTTCAAATATAGCTTTTACTGGGACACAGGTAATGACGGGCCGTGCAACAGGTGTAGTTATTGCGACTGGTTCGGAAACAGAAATAGGGAAAATTGCAGAGACGGTTTATACTGCGAAAGATGTCAAACCTCCATTGATTCAAAGAATGGATAGATTTGCGAAGCAAATAGGACTAATAGTCCTGGGAGTAAGCATAATAATGGGAGTAATTGCGCTGACCCAGAGTTACAGCTATATCGAGGTTTTCCTACTTGCTGCAGCACTTTCCGTATCGGCAATACCTGAAGGACTTCCGATTGCAGTAACTGTTGCCCTGTCAATAAGTACAAATAGAATGGCGAAAAGGAATGTAATCGTAAGGAAACTTGCCGCTGTCGAAAGCCTGGGCAGCTGTACCCTGATTGCAAGCGATAAGACAGGGACACTGACACTAAATAAACAGACAGCAAGGATTATAGCATTCGAGCCTGAAAAAAGAGTAAATGTTACAGGAGAGGGCTATGACGATAGGGGAGAGATCAGGTTAGGCAATGAGAGCGAACCGGGAAATGGTGAAAGACAGATACTTACTGAAATAGGAAAAGTAATTACAATAGATAATGAAGCGGAACTCGACAAGAAAGAAAATGAATGGGTATACAGCGGAAGCTCTATAGAAATAGCCATGTTATCCCTGGCATATAAGGTAGGTCTTGATCCTTCAAAAATTAGAAGGAAAATTAAAATAGAAGGTGAGATTCCGTTTGAATCTGAAAAAAGATTTTCCGCTAAATTTTACAGGGACAATGATACGATTCAAATTGCGGCCAAAGGCGCTCCGGAAGTCATAGTCCAGATGTGCGATAAGGTAAGTACAATCGAAGGCATGGAAAAAATAAATACTAAAAAAGTAAAAAAGAAGGCCTTCGATCTTGCAGCCGACGGTTATAGAGTAATAGCTGTAGCCGGAGGAAGAATAAAAAACAAGGATGAAATTGATTTATTGGAGAAAGAAGGTTTACGCGACCTGGCTTTTCTTGGTTTGATCGGATTTATGGATCCACTCAGAGCAGATACGAAAGAATCAGTAGAAAAAGCTTATAAAGCAGGTGTAAAGGTGGTAATGGTCACAGGTGATAATCCGGAAACAGCTTTTACAATAGCAAAAGAACTAAAAATAACCGATTCGAAAGAGGAAGTTGTTACCGGAGCTGAATTAGGTGGAGATGATGCCGGATTTGAGGAAACAGAAGACAAAAAATTCATAGAAAAAGTCAGGGCTTCCAGAGTTTTTGCGAGAGTTTCTCCGATGAAGAAATTAAACATAGTGGAAGCTTTAAAAAAAATAGGTAATTTTGTAGCAGTGACAGGAGACGGCGTTAACGATGCTCCTGCACTGAAAAGAGCTGACATAGGAGTAGCAATGGGATCCGGTACCGATGTTGCGAAGGATACCGCATCCATCATTGTCACGGATGATAGTTTTTCCTCAATAGTGACAGGAATAGAAGAAGGAAGATTTGCATATGATAACATAAGAAAAGTAACCTATTTACTGATATCTACCGGTCTTGCAGAAGTTATCTTGTTTATATTTGTACTCGCAATGCAGCTGCCGATGGCTTTGTTACCTGTGCATTTGCTATGGTTGAATCTTGTAACAAACGGGATACAGGACGTAGCACTGGCTTTTGAAAAAGGTGAACCAGGTGCCATGGCCAGACCACCAAGGAAACCTACAGAAGGAATTTTCAATAAACTGATGATTCAGGAAACACTGGTTTCCGGTATGTCTATCGGAACGATAACAAGTATAGTGTGGATAATCCTCCTGAGAAATGGAATGGAACTCGTTAACGCGAGAAATATTCTGTTATTATTAATGGTCCTGCTTCAGAATTTTCATGTATTTAATTGCAGATCCGAAAGAATTTCTGTTTTCAAGAATCCTATAAGAAGAAATTATATATTGATTTTTGGTGTATTAGCGGCACAGGGTATCCATATCGGTTCGATGTATATACCATTTATGCAGAATCTTTTAAATATCGAACCAGTTACTTTTATATACTGGATAGTGCTTTTTGCTATAGCTTCTGCAATAATATTGATAATGGAGATATTCAAGATAGTAAAAAGAAAAATTGGAAATCGTAATGATAGGAGTCGATTTAATGATAGAGGTTGATTTTATTAAATATCAAATTTACGGAACCTGATCGTACTGTGTTCAGAAAACGTTTAAAGTTTGTAGATGAATTGGATTGTAATATAATAATTTCTCGTCTCTTTAAAAGTTCTTATTCTAAGTCGATTATTAAAGAGGATTTATGTTAGGGTTAAATAAAAAATTGAAAAACCTGCAAAAAAATGGTGAATCCATAAAAGTTGCCATTGCAGGAGTAGGACAGATGGGTAAAACCCTGGTATCCCATCTCAGGGATCTGGACGGCATGCAGGTCCTGGCAGTGGCAAATCGTGATATTGGCAGGATTGTTGCAATTTTTAAGGAATTGGAGATAAGAGATGACGAGATCGCGCTGGTAGGGCTCGCAAGCAGGCTGTATCCGGAAAATAACAATATAAGCAAAATCATAACGGAAGGCAGTGCCCTTAATAATAACATCAGGGAGAAGTTGAATCAGATGGCCGGAAAAGGCAAACTTATAGTTACGGACGATCTTAATGTTCTTTTTGCAATTGATGACGTGGATGTGATTATAGATGCAACTGGCAGTCCTGAAGCCGGAGCATTTATAGCTTCCACTGCCATATCATATAAAAAACATATAATAACCTTAAACGTAGAGGCTGATGTAACCATCGGCCTATATCTGAAAAAGATGGCAGATGAAGCCGGTGTGATATATACCGTATCGGCCGGAGATGAGCCAGCCGCCCTGAAAGAACTTTATGATTTTGCAGATACGCTGGGATTCGAAGTTATTGCAGCAGGTAAAGGTAAAAATAATCCTCTGGACAGATATGCAAACCCGACGACACTTAAGGAATATGCCGAGAGTAAGGGTTCCAGCCCTAACATGATGACCTCATTTGTGGATGGTACAAAATCAATGACAGAAATGGCCTGTATTTCAAATTCTACAGGTTTGGTGCCTGACTGCAGGGGAATGCATGGTCCTAAAGCAGATATAAAAGACCTGGTTAATGTATTCAGACCAAAAGAAGATGGCGGAATATTATCAGGAAAAGGAGTTGTTGACTTTGCAATCGGAAATCTTGCTCCTGGTGTCTTTTTAGTTTATACAACTAAAAATAAGATGGTGAGAACCGACCTTGAGTATCTTATGCTGGGAAGTGGCCCCTATTATCTTCTTTACAGACCCTATCATCTCACAAGTATTGAGACACCTCTGTCTATTGCCAGAGCATATTTTTATGGTGAACCTACGATTACACCGGATTATGGCCCGGTGTCAGAGGTCATAACACTGGCTAAAAAAGATCTAAAAGCCGGTGAAATAATCGATGGAATCGGTAGGTTTATGGTTTATGGCCTCATAGAAAAGCATGACAAAGCAATGAAGGAAAACCTTCTGCCTATTGGAATTTCGGAGGGTTGTACTTTAAGAAAAAATATAGAAAAAGATAAACCGATAGAGTATAATGACGTGAGTTTGGTTAAAAATTCATTGTTGCAAGAGTTTAGAAGGTCGCAGGATAAATTATATAGAAATTGTTGATCTTAAAAACAATAATCAAAAATTATTAAAGAGGGAGGAATTCTGGTGCCAATTTTCAAAAAGAAGTTAAAAGTACTTTGTCTATTGGACTTTTTTTTGATAGCAGGTGTTTTACTTCTATCTTTTAGTTCATGTAAATTCAGTACCATAGAAAGAATTGAAGAAACCAGGGAAGTAATGGGGAGCTATGCAACTATAACTGTGTTTTCAGATGAAGAGACCGGAAATGAAGCTATAAATGCTGCTTTTGACAGAATAAAGGAAATTGAGGATATAGCATCGACTTTTGATGAGAACAGCGAAGCATCTTTTTTAAATAAAAACGGTTATCTGGATAATCCTTCACCGGATTTTCTAAGCCTTATAAATAGTTCAATTGAATATTACAATATTACCGGCGGATGTTTTGATATTACTGTTCAGCCTTTACTGGATCTCTGGTCGGTAGGTGAATTATGGAAAGAGAGCCCGGAAGTCCAGGCCCAGAGAATAGAGGAGACTTTTCCGGTGATAGGTTCCGATAAGATAATTATAAGTGATGACAGAATAGAGTTTAGTGTGGATGGAATGGCAATTACTTTTGGGGGAATTGCTCAGGGATATGCAGTCGATGAGGCAATGAAAATAATAAAAGGATTTAGAATAAAGCAGGCCCTTGTAAATATAAGCGGGGATCTATACGCGATGGGAGTAAAACCTGATGGTGAAAAATGGACTGTTGAGCTTGAGAATCCTAATACACCCACAAGTACAGATACCAATATGGAGCCTCTTCCGATATTTGTTTTTGCAGATAAGGCAGTTACGACCTCCGGAAATTATTACCGCTATTACGACCCCGAGGGCGAAGTAGGCCATATAATGGATCCGAGGACTGGATATTCTGCTAATACCAGCATAAGTTCGACTGTGATAGCTAATACATGCATAGAGGCAGATGCCCTTGCGACTTCGGTCTTTGTGCTGGGACCACAAGATGGTATGGATCTTGTGGAATCACTTGAAGGTGTTGAAGCTTTGATAATAGATTCAGATAGAAATATTTATAGTTCTTCTGGACTTTCGGAATATATAAAATAAAAATACGTATTGTTTTTTTATTTTTTAAAAATTAAATGAATATTGTAATAAAGAAAAAAAGAGCATTTAAAGGTTTATCTCTGCCGGAAAATAAAATCACCGCTAAAAAACCTATTGAGATCTTACCTGTTCCGGATAAAGTGGTCATACCCCTTCAGCAAAACCTGGGTGCTCCCTGCCAGTTCATAGTAGAAAAGGGAGATGTGGTAAAAACGGGTCAAAAAATAGCAGATTCCCAGAGTTACGTTACGGCACCTATTCATGCTTCTATCTCCGGTAAAGTAACCAGAGTCATCAAAGTAGTAAATCCGGTTACAAGTACCATGATGGATTCGGTAATCATAGAATCCGATGGAGAGGACAATTGGGTAGAATTAAATAAATTATTCGATATTAAAAAGTCCGATGATTTCTCCGGACTGAAAAAAATAATAGATTCTATTGACAGGAATGAAATAATCAAAAAAATAAGGGAAGCAGGAATCGTCGGTCTGGGTGGCGCTACATTTCCAACTCATGTCAAACTAAATCCTCCTAAGGATAAAAAAATCGATACACTGATTTTAAATGGCTGCGAATGTGAACCGTTTATAACTTCCGATCACAGAGTCATGCTGGAAAGCGGCAGGGAAGTTTTGATGGGTCTTTATATAATAAGTAAAATACTTTCGCCCCAAAATATTTATATAGCCATAGAAAATAATAAGGAAGACGCTATCATCCATATGGAAAAACTTGCAGAAAAGATGGGACTGGCCAGTATTATTAAAATAATCTCGCTGGAATCGAGATACCCGATGGGAGCTGAAAAAACATTGATAAAGACTATAACCGGAAGGACCATTCCAATTGGCGGGCTGCCAATGGATGTGGGAGTCATAATGAACAATGTAGCAACTTCCAAATCGGTTTATGAGGCAGTGATCGAAGGAAAACCGATGATAGATAGAATAGTTACGGTTACCGGAGCAATTGAAAATCCTAAAAATTTACTTGTAAGACTGGGTACAACCATAGATCGTCTTATTGATAGTTGCGGTAAAACGGAAAGCGGAGCCAATTATATGATTATCGGAGGACCGATGATGGGGATTTCTATCGTAAATACCGATTTTCCGGTAACAAAAGGCATGAATTGCATACTTGTAAGAAAAAGCAGGATTCCGATTGAACAAAATTGCATAAATTGCGGAAGATGCGTGAGTATATGTCCCATGAAGCTTATGCCCCTGGTATATGTCAGGTATGTAAAAAGGGGCGACTTTGAAGTTTGCAGGGAATATTATATTGAAAACTGCATAGAATGCGGCTGTTGTTCTTATGTCTGCCCGGCAAATATACCTATCGTAGGTTACATAAAAACAGGTAAGAACCAGCTTTTAAAAGTTGTCGGTTAAAGTAAAAAATGGAAAACGATAGATTATTAATTTCACATGCGCCCCATATATGGGGAGGATTCTCTACCAGTAAAATAATGTTTATAGTTGTGTTTGCCCTGCTTTTTCCTACCGCTGCGGCGATTTATTATTTTGGATTATATGCAATTTATATAATACTGACCAGTATTGCAACCGCCGTCCTTTCGGAATTCGTCATAAAGAAGCTGCGTAAGAAAAGATTTATAATGGATGGAAGTGCCGTTGTCACAGGACTCCTTCTGGCACTTACCCTGCCCCCAAGGATACCTTTATGGATGGTTGTGATCGGTGTCTTTTTTGCCATAGCGGTCGTAAAGGAAGCTTTCGGAGGTCTGGGATATAATATATTCAATCCTGCTCTGGCAGGCAGGGCATTTTTATCGGTATGTTTTCCTAACGAAATGACATCCTGGATAATCCCGCCGCACTTTAATTATGATGCTATAACCGGGGCCACTCCATTGAATGACAATTTTACCTATTATGCAGATAAGCTTTCTTTATACAAAGATCTTTTTTTTGGAAATAGGGGAGGTTCTCTGGGAGAGACATCTGTATTGCTCATTTTGATAGGGGCAGCGATTCTTCTGGTGTTGCGTATAATCGATTGGAAGATCCCTGTGATATACATAGGAATCGTTGCGCTGGGATCATTTTTGATGGGAAAGGATATATTGTTTCAGATAATGGCTGGAGGCCTTATGATCGGCGCATTTTTTATGGCTACTGATTACGTGACTTCACCGGTGACAGACAATGGAAGGATAATATTTGCGGTTGGCCTGGGAATACTCACTATTCTTTTTAGGAATTTCAGCAATATGCCTGAAGGGGTATGTTTTTCCATACTTATTATGAATGCTTTTGTTCCCCTTATGGATAAATATGTAAGAATAAAACCATTTGGTTTTGTAAGGAAAAAGAAAAATGCTTAAGAAAATTTTATCAAATAAAGCATACCCGGTTGTTTTTCTGGCTATAATAGTGACTATTTCAGTGATCCTGCTGATTGCAGTCAATAGTTTTACTTCGAAGGTTGTGGAATCCAGAAGGGAAGAAGAAGTCACCAGTATCCTTGAAGAGATTTTTCCGGAGATGAGCCGATATGAACTTGAGGGGGAAGTGTATACCATTTATCAGGACGACATAAAAACCGGTTATGCTTTTAAGGCCAGCGGCAGCGGTTACGGCGGAAATATAGATATTCTTGTAGGGCTTGATAACGATTTTGGAATTATAGGAATATCCATACTTTCACAGACGGAGACTCCCGGCGTGGGTAGCAGAATAACGGAAAGTTCGTTTACTGATCAATTCAAGGGATTGTCTGCCAGCGATATTGCCCTTAGTTCGGAGGGTGGTAAAATAGACGCAATAACCGGGGCGACAATAAGTTCAAGGGCTGTGGTAGATGCTATAAAGGATAAAATGGTTGAAATAATAGATACCCTGGAAAATTAGGAGATTGGAAGATTGAAATGAATGATAATAAAGACAGAAGTGATTACAAACAGCCACAGAGCTGTCATCCGCAAGATGTAAAAGAAAATAAAAAAAGCGGCAGTGGATTCTGGAAAGAGCTTGTAAGAGGTATCATTATTTCCAATCCTGTATTTATACTTATTCTTGGACTCTGCCCGGTCCTGGCTATTACAAATTCGATCAGCAATGCTTTCGGCATGGGCGCAGGTGTTATATTTGTCCTCCTTTGTTCAAATGTATTGATTTCAAGCATAAGAAAAGCGACACCTTCTATGGTAAGAATTCCTGTCTTTATAGTTGTAATAGCCACATTTGTGACTATTTTAAATCTGGTGTTTGAAGCATATTTACCCCCACTTTATGAATCACTGGGGATCTATCTTGCACTAGTTGTAGTAAATTGTATTATTCTTGGACGGGCAGAGGCATTTGCCTCGAAAAATCCGGTACTGCTTTCTATTGCAGATGCAATAGGAACCGGAATAGGATTTACAATTTCTATCATAATAATCTCGTTTATAAGGGAGACTATGGGTACGGGAAAAATGGAATTATTTGGGCGACAGTTATTCAGCGTTCCAGGTTTATCTGCACATCCCCTGATTTTCTTTATATCTCCTCCGGGAGCTTTTCTTGTAATAGGAATCATGATGGCATTGCTGAGGTTGGTAGGAGTGATGAAAAATGAATAACCTTCTCACCATTTTTGTATCGATGGTCATCATAAATAATATGGTCCTGGCGAAATTTCTAGGCTTATGCTCTTTTTTCGGAATATCTAAAAAACTATCAAATGCTTTCAGCATGGGCATAGCGATGACTCTGGTAATGCTGCTTGCTTCTGTTTCCACTTCTGTTATCTATAACTATATACTGGTTCCGTATAAAGTGGAATTTATGAAAATTGTGATATATATTCTGATTATAGCGTCCCTTGTGCAAATAACGGAGATTATCATAAGGAGAACAAATATAAACCTGTATAATGCACTTGGAATCTATTTACCCCTTATTACTGTAAATTGTATAGTATTGGCTATAGCACTAATAAATTCAACAGAAAATTACACAGTTCTGGAGAGTATCGTAAATGCTTTGGGAGCTGGAGTTGGATATACTCTGGTTATTATTATGATGTCAGGCATAAGAGAAAAACTTGATCTTGCGGATTCTCCAAAATCCATGAGAGGATTGCCGGTAGCTTTTCTGGTAGCGGCACTTCTGGCACTGGCATTTGTTGGTTTTAATGGAATAATATAATGTAAAAAATATATAACGGATTAAATAATTATGAATATATTGACTATATCAATTTTAAGCTCAATAGGCATCGTATGCGGCGTATTGATTTTTTTGGTATATAAGTTTCTTCCGAAAGAACCCGAATCTCTTAAAAAAGTCGAGGAAATTTCCGTGTTTCTTCCAGGAGCCAATTGCGGTGCCTGTGGTTTTGCAGGATGTTTTGCCTATGCTCAGGCACTGGCAAAGGATAAGAATATTTTTTTTACAAATACGTGTGCTACTGTTCTGGTGGACCCTGCTATGTTGGAGGAACTGGAAAAAACACTGGGAATCGAGGTGGATTCCTCCAAAATAAATAAGAAGGCAGTGGTACACTGTTATGGTAATTCCGATGTAATAGGTGATTATACCGGCATAAAATCATGTAAAGTTGCCACCAAACTTGTAGGAGGGAATAAGAGATGTCCCTACGGTTGTCTGGGATATGGTGATTGTGTAGCAGTCTGTCCAAATAATGCCATAACTATCGATAAAAAATTAAATGTAGCAGTAATAGATACTAATAAATGTAATGGATGCGGCCTGTGTGTTAAAGAATGTCCTATGGGAATTATCAAACTTGTTCCCGCAAAAGCGAATATAGTGTATCAGTGCAGTTATGAATCCCTGAAGAATATACCGGGCAGGGAAAGATGCGATATGGGATGCCTGCACTGCAAGAAATGTTTCAAAGCATGCGAGAGTGGAGCCATACTTTGGGATGAGGAAAAATCTGTTCCCAATTTTGATTTTTCAAAATGCGTCATGTGCGGAAAGTGCATCGAAGCATGTCCGCGTAATAGATTAATAGAGCTTTCCAATATTACTTCAAAGAAAAAGTCACCTGTTATCGAAAAAGATAAGGAAAAAAATAAAGAACCTGTAAAAATATCCTGAAACATTATACCTGGTTTTTATTCGCAGCTTTTAAGTAACCACCTTCTTGATATATATAATCTTATAATTCGAAGCTATTATATTTATCTGCTTCAAATTTTTTACCGGTTTTATCGAATAATTCTTTCATATTATCGTCCATAGTCAGGTAGATGACCTGCCATCCCTTATTTGCAATATCTGCCAGTTTATTTATCAGGATTTCACGTTTTTGCCAGTCCGAATGTTGAAACGCATCGTCCAGAACCAGGAACAGTGTATCTTCTTTCAGGATTTTCGAAGTAAAGCCGACTCTCAAAGCCAGCATTACCTGCTCTTTGGCCCCAGTGCTTAAATCTCTTATATCAAAATCATCATACTGGTCTGAAACAATCAGCCTGTCCTTATCCAGTGAAAGTTTATTATATCTTCCTGTTATTTCCTTTAATGGCGTCAGGACAGTTTTTGATTGCAAACCTTCCTGTATTTTTACATCTTCTTCTTCCCGCAATCTTGAGATGACCCTGTGGACACTACAACCTGCCACTATGGTTGCAGCTATCTCCCTTAATTCATTTTGTAACTCTAATCTTTTTCGGCGTAAATTTTCTATCAACTCATCCCAGCGGATACTGGGATCATCACCGGTTTTTAAATATATTCTATATTTTAGCTTTTCCATTTTCTCTTCTAGTTTTTTTATTTCTTCCTGGATTTGTTCCAGATCTGATTGACATGTATTATATTCTTGCTGGTTATATTTAATACCTATATTTTCTGAAAGATAATCTGTTTCCGATACTCCAAGTTTATCTAATTCTCTTCTTTCTCCATTAATTCTATCTTTAAGATTTCTATTGTTATCCTTTAGATTTTTAAGTATTATATCCCAATCCTGCTCTTTGATTTCTTTTTTAATAAATCCTGTTATTTTCTGTTTGATAGAGGAATTAAGTTTTAATAATTCTTCATGAAGGTCATTTATTTGACCTTTTAGGGTGTTTGACTTACTATTGGATTCTCTTTGCTCATTAAGCGTAAATTCAAGTAGTGCAATATCAGTTAATTCTTTACCTGATCTGTTTCTAAATTCCTTATTGATTTTATTGAGTTCTTCATTTTGCCCTGCTTGTTTCGATAAATTATAAAGTTTTTTAATATAGATAAGAGAAGATATTAACGAACCAAGATAACAAAAACTAATAGTTAACAAATATAAAATCAATGAAATCATAGAAGCATTCTGGTTCGAAAGAAATAAAGTAGTAGTAGCGACTATTCCGGAAATTGCCAGAATCCCACATAAAAATAGTAAAGATTTGCTCGGTTTTTTTATCATTCTTAATGATAAATTCTTATAATAGGGCAAAGCACTTTCCAGCCATTTAAAATCTTTACTTTCTTTTAATGCAGCATCGTAATCTTTCTTTGACTTGTTATAAAACTCTTTTTTATCTCTATAAAGT
>Ga0208828_1000064_pt1 | contig 48194 bp, 53 predicted proteins | sample Kivu_160m_FD_185487 | JGI IMG/M metagenome (GOLD analysis project Ga0208828, IMG submission 185487) | Freshwater microbial communities from Lake Kivu, Western Province, Rwanda to study Microbial Dark Matter (Phase II) - Kivu_160m (SPAdes)... | ecosystem: Environmental > Aquatic > Freshwater >... | reverse complement strand
AGATACATCTGCGCATTCAAGGTTAGAGTCTAGAAGGATAGCGCCACTGAGGTCAGCTCCCCTTAGGTCGGCACGGCAGAGTTTCGCTTCAGTAAGATTGGCACTCCAAAGATCTGATTCGCGAAGGTCAGAATCACTTAGATCGGCATTTACTAGGAATGCATGGTGTAGGTTCGCCTGGTAAAAGTTCGCTTCCCGGAAGTTAGCTCTCGTCAGGTGTGATTCACTAAGATGAGTTCGATGGAGGTTTGCACGACGAAGATTGGCACCAGCGAGATTTGCCCTATAAAGATCAGCATTGGCTAGATGGGCCTCTTCCAAATCCGCCTCATATATGGTGGCCCATTCGCAATCAGCTCCTTCAAGGTTCGCGCCAGACAGCCGTGAAAAAGTTAAGTCCGCCTTGTATAACCTAGCACCGGAAAGATTGGCCCGGCTAAGATCGACCTTGTAGAGGTGGGCTTCAGCTAGGTCCACCTTGACGTTTGGAGTTTCTTCTCTCCAACGATTCCAAGAAGTAACCCCTGTTTTTAATAGTGCTAACTGTTTTGGGTCTGCCATGTCGAATTGACTTTCCCCAAATAATTATACCACCTATCAAGTTAGTCCCGTAGGCATGGTAGCTTCAGGACAAGGTGTACGACATTTACGCGAACTATGTAGTCGTATTCTATCCTCAATGCCCCCATTATTTCTTCCCCCAGCTAAGTCGTGAACAATCAAGAAGGTAAGGCACTTATAACTGGTAGCTAAGTGCACCTATTAGCGTGTTGTTCAATATCGTTTCCTGATATTATATAATGAGCATACACATAGGAGCTTTGAAATATTACCTTGATAAGCGGTGGTAATTTTACTTGGGAAGCATTAGTTACCAAGTATAGGAGATAAAAAATGGGAATGTTTAATTTATCTCAGCTGGAAAAGAATATAAAAGACTTAAAAAATGAAAATGTGGATGTTCGAAAGAGGGCGGCGGAAAAGTTGGCGAAGTTGGGGAATGCAAGGGCAGTAGAACCGTTTATCGAGGCACTTAAAGATCGTGGAGCCAATGGGGTGCATCTAAGCGCAAGACGTGCATTGGAAAATATAGGAGAACCTGCTGTTGAATCTTTAATTCGGCATTTAGAAGACAAAAATGAAAATATTCGTTTGGGAATTGTAATAGCTCTTGGCACAATACATGATGCGAGAGCAGTAAAACCACTTATTCGAACTTTACGGGATGAAAGTATAAACGTTCGTCGCTGTGCAGCAAAGGCCCTAGGTGAGATTGGGAATATAGAGACTATTGGACCTTTAGTATTTATTTTGCAGGATAAAGAAGAGGTCCTCGAAGTTAAAAAAACTGTGTGTGAAGCTTTGCGAAACCTTGGATGGGAACCTGAAAATAATATGCAGGTCATTTGGTCATTAATCGCAGAACAGAAATGGAATGAAGTTGTGAAGTATAGGGAATTGGCCATAGAACCTCTTATCATAGTTTTGAAAAACAGCCATGAACATAGCGCCATTCAGCTAAGTTTAGGGCTCACTCTTGGAGAATTTGGAATTCAAGCAGTGGAGCCACTCACTCAAGTTCTAGATATTATGGATTTTGAAAAAAATCCAAATGAACATCTGATAGAGGAATATTTAACAAATGGAATCGTACCTACGGGTGCTTGGTACGCTCGACAAGGATCTGCATTCGCTCTAGGAGACATTGGAGATAGAAGAGCAATAGCACCTCTTATCAGAGCATTACTTGTTTCTTATCATTTACATGAATGCATTCAGCCCCATTTATCGGACGCATTATGGCAGGCATGGCGGAATTTGGACGATGCATTGCATGACTTTCAGCGAAGCGCTATAAGGACTCTTGGTAATATAGGTGATGATACAGCAGTTGATGCTATTATACAAGGTCTGAAGAGTGAGAATTCCTCAATTCGTCAATGTGCAGCAGAAGCTCTTGGAAATCTTGGAGCAGATAGGGCTATGGATCATTTACGAAGACTTCTTGCTGACCATGAGGAAGTCGTCGTAAATGTCAAATCGGTTACTGTTGCAGAGTCTGCAAAAGAGGCCTTAGATAAGATAAAAAATAGAAGAAAATGAAGGCCCTGCTGGCTATTATGCTGTATTTTGGGATCCTGCTCATGGAGAGTGTTGTATATTATTTCCTAGTATTTGCCATCGTAGGAGCACAAAGTAAAAGTCCGGATTATGCATTGCACTAGAGCCTGCTTTGGTTAGAGAAAATCCGAACTGCTGGCAGATAAATATAATCTAAGTCTAAAAAATAGGGCGCTTATATCTTGCGCATGATAGCACTACGTTTGTTATAATTGCGACAAACGATGGACTATGCGATGAGGCGGAAATCCAGGGCAAAAGTTCTTCTTTCCGTCCAGTGAGCCCCACCACTGCTTGCAAAAATTTGCAAATCGTAGCTAATTTTTGTGCAAATTTTACCAGTCCATATTCTAAATCTTTCTCCCTCGGCACTAACACAGTCCTTGTATGTTCTATTTTTGGCGGGCCTTCGCTATACCAGAGACAACCATGTGAGTAGTATAATATACGAAAAGCTTGTTGTGGAGATGACCATGGAAAATGTTCTTGAACCCAAAGATATATACAGAATTGAAGTAATAAATGATAATCCTAAATTAACATCACTCATGAAGAATAATATCAAAGGCATCTTGTGTGTGCCTGAGAATGTTACCAGACAATCTCAACATAACGTGTTAATGCCTCAGACTTATGATTTCGCAAAATGGTTAAAAAAGAACAAGGGAGATATCACCATTGATGTAGCAGAGTCAGAAGGCGTTAAAAGCTTGCACTCGCAGGATTTCTGGATTCCTATAGTTATTCTAGCTAGTGATGTTTCTGTGCAAGTATTCCTTGGCTTGGTATCCAGCTACATCTACGATCGCATCAAAGGTGCGCTGAAACATGATAAGGCAAACATTCATGTTCAAGTTTATTATAGAGAGACTGCTGAGGAAGTCATAAAGAAATTCTCGTATGAAGGTAGTGTGGAAGGTTTTGAAAAAGCTGCTAAGAAATTTAATATAAACACGTTCTTGGGCTAATTCGTGATGTTTGGCACAGATATCTGTAAAGTTATGGCTGAATCTGTATGGGTAAAGATATCATATGCACTACAATTAATTCAGAAGTTTGATCTGAATGAAGCTAGCAAAGAATTAGAGCTTGTAACCGGAATAGTAGCAAAGAAAATAGATGAGTTCCCTGATAATTACCCCGATGACGTATTCAATGATGGTTTCATACTCAAACAATTCGTAAGCCTTTTCAAGGATTACGTGTCATATTGGAAATTATTGGTGTCTAACAAATTCTCTGAATCTTGGTCAGCTTTACAGGATGTTCAAGACCGATTACGCACAATCTACCGTTTTACAAATGAACCAAGACCCCCAATATTAAGTCATATTGAAAGACAATGTGGCGAGTTGGAGAAGCTTTATCCGTATCGGGTTTTCTTGAGCACTGGCATGGTTAAAGAGGAAGCAGAATGTAGTCTATGCGGAAAGTCAATTGATAGTTTTGAATGCGAACACATTGCAGGTGAACTCTATAGGGGACGCCAAGCTTATGGTGTCGTAAAAAAAATTAGACAACTTGACGAGGTATCTTTTGTTTTGAATCCAGCAGACAAAAGATGCACAGTTCAAATTGTGGATACTTCTGAGCAGTTCAACGGTGTTGCTTATTTGGCTCAAGGTATAAGAGATAAAGTTCTGGAGCCATTGAGTTTCAATCATGTAGAATTTAAGAAAATTAGGAAACCCAATGATGTGATTCCTGTAGTTGATAGGAATGAGCCTTGTCCTTGCGGAAGTGGTAAAAAGTTTAAGAAATGCTGTATTAACAAGAGTTATATAGAGACAACCCATGTAGTAATTATTCCAGAGCATATCAACCCAGCAAATCTGCTTCACCTATAAAACCAAGATTTTTCGAGTTAGATTCTATGTACACATTTGTCCATAAAGCTACAGGAGTGGAGACAGATAGAACAAACACTCTTTACTTGGTAGAGCCGCTTGAGAGGAGGAGACGTGACCTTAAGGGAAGCAATTGAAAAAGTCTTAATAGAACATGGGGGCGTGTTGACTACGGAGGAAGTCTGTGAGCAGATTAGGACCAAAAACCTCTTCACGAAAAAGAATGGCACATTTCCTGACCGCTCGTATGTCTTGTTTGGAATAAAAAACTACCTGGATGATTTTGAAGTCACAATAGGGCTTAAGACATAGTCTCTGGCTCTCATGAAAGACCTATGGTGGGTGGGATTCCAACCCATGTAACAAGTGCATGGGTTGGTTATAGGAAGCCTAAGCTGCTGACAGAGAGACAGAATCGCAGACTAAATGAGGGGCTTCTGACTTGCGCTTGTCAGCATTCCGTTGCTATAATCTCGATAAATTGTGGGCTATGTGGCAAGGCGGAAAGCCAGGGCAAAAGTTCTTCTTTCCGTCCAGTAAGCCCCACCAACTGCTTGCAAAAGTTTGCAAATCGTAGCTGATTCTGGCGCAAATTTGCTCGTGCTACTTGCTGAATCTTTTAGCAGATTATTCAAATACCGACAGCCCGGCTCTAGAAGATTATAGTAGTAAGCAGGGACGAGTGCCCTACCCCCAGCAATTGTATCACTTCTTAAGTTAGTGTTGCTATAGCGTAAATTGGGAGTGTTATTTCTGGAGCGGGTATCATCCCATTTTTGTGCGCCTGATAACCCATGCCCTGGATGGACTGCAGACGACCAGGACCATGACAAACGCTGCAGAACCCAGGAGTCCGAACATCCACTGGGGATCGGGATAGACGTCAAACACCACCCGGATTCCACTTCCCCATATAAAAAGAAAAAAGGCGGTCATCACCAGGATTGCCCATTCAGTCAGACGGTTCCCCCGCGCAAAGATGGTGTACATGTGGGGAAGGATTTTTCCGAAGAGAATGTACAGCCCCACCACGATGGCCAGCGACCCCACGATGAAGATGACCCAGGGAGAAAGTTCTAGCCCACGGTTGAAATTGCCAGTATCGCCGTGGGTTGCCCATGACCGCATTATGATATAGTTGATGAGTTCCATTAAGTTGGCTATGACGAACCAGAAGATGGTGTGAAAAAGCCATTTTCTTCCTTGCGTACCTTTCCGCTGCATCAGAACAAGGCCAAGTGTCACGATGGCCGCATGGACAACCAGCGGGCTCACCCCGATGATTGCTGCGGCGCGGAGATGACCGGAGGCAAATAGTTCGGAATAATGGACTCCTTCATCCCATCCATCCAGCGTTAAGGGATTGCCCCAGACAATGTCAAGAGGGCTTCGCATGTGCCCGAGGAGCCAGGCGACGGTGCTGTGGGTAAACTCGTGCATGACGACGAGCACAGCCTGGAGGATGGCGAACGTCACTACCACGATTACCAAGTATACCAAGGTTTCCCGTATGCGTTCTGAAGCAGTCATAGTTCGTTACTCCGTTAGCTAATACAAAAATTACCAATAATGCAATAATAATTACCGCGGCATTACCCACCAAACATTACCTGCACCCAGAAATTGTACACTTCTCAAGTTAAAGTTACCAACATTGCAGACTCTGTGGCAGATAGTCTGTAGTTGAACGAACTATTTGGCCTTACCTGATTGAACGAAAGCCTGTATTGTTCAATCTATCTAATTAGTGAATCTGAAATTTAAACTAAAGGTTCTACCTCTTGGTATCCCAACTTCACCTGAGGGGATTCGAACTATATAGCCATCAAGAAACCACAATGCTACCCTTCTGTATATTCACACCTCAATTGTGCCACCTACAGCCGGCAAGCTGACCTCGATTCCACTGTCACCCAACCGTTCTGTATAGAAATCTGGATGCTCGCTGTGGACGGGGATGAGGACCTCGGGCTTTATGCCCCGAGCCACCTCGAGCAAATCTGGACCGCAGGCGTGACCGGAGGCGTGTAAACCCCTCTCTCCTTTGGGTATTTCCCACTCGACCTTTTCAAACTTGCCATCCTCAGAGCGTGTTTTAACCTCCACTGGAAGACCAAACTTCTTAAACTTGAAATGGTCAAGCCAGCTATGCAACCTGCGGAAATCAATCTCCTGCTCCTCATCGTGAGGCTCGCTGGAGCTGAAAACATAAAGGCTGCCCGACCTGGGGCGAAGGCTGGGCAACTCGTTTATGTCCCAGAAGCTGAAACAGAGTATAAATTTGTCTTCTGCCGAACGCACATCTTCTGCCAGAATCATCTTGCCGCCGTACTCTTTGCACAGGTTCTGCACCCACAGGTTGGGGCTCTTGCTGGCAATGGTGTCCTGATATATTACGATGCTCCCCTCCTGCCCAATATCAGGAATTTCTGCCTCCAGCAGACGCATGGTCTTTAACAAGTAGGCGTCCCTGGGCAGTATAGCCAGCTTCCTGCCCGTGTCCCGGGCAACCTGCAAAAAAGTCAGCAGTCGGTTCACGTCCCGGGGAGGGAAATCGGCGATAACCATGCCAGTAGCGCCTTTTATAGCCTTAAAACCATTTTCATACACTTCACTTTCGGCCACATTCGTCTTACGAGTCACATTGGTGCCTTCCAGTATAAGCGCCCTGGGATGCAGGCTTCCGGCGTCCTCAATGAATTTCCTCGTAAGCTCGGCACGCTTACCGTGCAGCCGTAAATCTCCGCTGTAAATGACCCAGCCGGAGCCGGTCTCGATGCCCCAGGCACAGGCGCCGGGTATGGAGTGGTCGACGGGAAAGCAGCGCAGGTTCAAGCTGCAGCCGCTGTGACTGTTCAGTGGACAGGAGATGAGCGGTTTTTGCGCCGGAGATTTGAGCCAGAACTTAACGGCATCTTCGCTCAAGGATTTTAGCTCTGCATCAGCAAGGCAGAATTGCCGCTGCTGTTTTTTGTCACCGGTAAGTAGCGCCTCCTGTTTCCAATTCGAGGGACGCCCCGGTTGTTTATGGTCGAAATAACACACCTGCTGGTCGAAGTCAGCCTTACCTGAATCCTGAACGGACTTGGCGATAAAGGCGGTAGTTGCAGTCGAATAGACCGGTATATAATCCTTGAGAAAAGCAATATGTCCCGAGTGGTCAAGATGGGCGTGGGACAGCAGCACGCCGTCAACACGGTCAAGTTTGCGGTAAAGAGAGCTATGACGGAACTGCTCCCACAGCCCCGGCGTAACCAGGTCATCACGATAAAGCCCCTCCAGCGGCGGCAGCAAGCCCATTGCCAGCGGGTCGAGCAAGCCAGCGCCGCCGCGGGGCTTCAGGTATTCCTCGTAGAACTGCTTGTGCTTTTTGTAGGGGAAGCCGAAGTCAAGGAACAGGCGACACTCTCCGTCTTCTAGGAGAATCTTGTTGCCGCCGATTTCGTTGATGCCGCCGTAGAATGTCAGCCGGACCATAACCTACATCCTGTTGTTATAAGTCTAGCGCAGCGGGCGTCTGGAGGCAAGGAGGGCGAAGAATGTCATTGCGAGCCCTTCGTTTCGTGTCATTCTGAGAGAACGGAGTGACCGAAGAATCTAACTCAGGGTAAACTCCGCGGCAATCTCGGTGGTGGAAAAAACGCAAGATTCTTCGCTGCGCTCAGAATGACAGGGGCAAAGGACTGAGAGATGACAGGGAACGAATTTAAAAGTTAAAAGCCAAAAGTCAAAGGTACAGGTGAAAAGTAAAAGCTCACCCTCGCCTTAATCCTCTCCCATCGAGGAAGAGGAAAAAAATTAACAATTGACAGCCTGGCTGAATTGCAGTAGGATAATTGCCAATGAAGAAAGAGTTGATGGATATATTAGCCTGTCCGGTGTGCAAAAGCTCGCTTAAACTGAAGGTAACTGAGGAGAAAGAGGGCGAGGTAGTTACCGGCTCGCTCTTCTGTAAAAAGTGCAACCACAGCTACCCCATCACGGAAAGCATACCCAACCTGCTGCCGCCAGACATGGAAGGCTAAGAAACCTTACCTGTCGTTCTGAGCGCATCATTTACTGTCATTCTGAGCGCAGCGAAGAATCTTGAGACCCTTCCCTAGCGTTCAGGGGGACAAGTAAAAAGCCAGGCATGGAAGGCTGACTATTCAGGGCTGTAGGCGATGCAGCTTTGTGGAGACTCCCAGACCTGCACGCTTGCCAGCGAAACCCCACCGGAGAAACGACCTTTAAGCTGGTCATAGATAGTGGCGGCGATATTTTCCGAAGAGGCGTTGATTTTATCGAAGGGCGGCACATCGTTGATGCAGGTGTGGTCGAACCGGGCGAGGGCCTCGTTCAGATGACGCTTCAGCTCCACGAAATCATAAGCCAGTCCTGTCTCATTAAGTCTGTCAGCCTTCAAGGTGACGACCACCTTGAAACGGTGCCCATGCAGGTTCTCACATTTCCCGCCATAGTCTCTTAGATAATGAGCGGCATCGAAATGCCCTTCAACAGATATTTGATACATCTTGCCTCCTGTTCATAAGTTCCTCGGCTTCAGCCCACTTACGGACTCCGGTCACAGCCCCCAAATCACCGAGCAGCTTTTTGACAGTCTTCTTGTTCACAGGATGAACCAGGTCCGGGTCAATTTCAGCCAGCGGCACCAGCACGAAAGCCCGCTCCACCAGCCGGGGATGAGGTATGGTCAATTTCTTATCGCTTATAACCTCGTCATCATAGAGAAGTATGTCTATATCGATGGGTCTGGGTGCGTTGGGAAAACTGGATACTCTGCCCGATTTAGCCTCGATTTTCTTAGCCAGACGCAGAAGCTTTTCAGGATTTAGCTCGGTGGAGATACGGCACACGGCATTAAGGAAAAGAGGCTGCTCCTTGTAGCCTGAAGGCTCTGTTTCATAGACAGAGGATACCTGTTCAATTACCACATGTTTTGACAGCAACTCCAGGGCTTGAGCCAGGTTATGCTTCCTGTCTCCTAGATTTGAGCCTAGACCGAGATAGACGGTTGTCAATGCTGGCTCCTCCTGTCCCGTATAATAGCATCGCTCATGCGGCAAACGCGCACCATCTCTTTAACATCATGCACTCGGATTATGTCGGCACCTTTAGAGATACCGATGGCGACGCTGGCTGCCGTGCCCTCCAGGCGTTGCTCCGGGGGCAATTCCAGAACAAGCCCAATCATCGATTTACGTGAGGTGCCCAGAAGGATTGGCCTCCCCAGTACTTTAAGCTCGTCAAGCCGGCGTACCAGCTCCAGGTTCTGCTCCAGTGTCTTGCCGAAACCGACGCCCGGGTCAACGATGATATTATCCCAGGGCACGCCTGCATCCAATGCCACATCTATAGCTCTCTTCAGGTCGGCAATAACCGCCGGCACGATATTTGGCTTGGGCTCGTCTCTCTGATTGCTCATCAGTATTATGGGCACGGTTCTCTGTGCTGCCAGTTCAGCCAGTCTCGGCTCCTTCTTCAACCCCCAGATATCATTGAGCATGTCTGCGCCGGCATCCAGAGCCCGGCGAGCCACCTCGAATTTATAGGTGTCAACGCTCAAAGGCACTTCCACTTTACCGGACAGCCGCTCCAGCACCGGTATCACCCGCCGCAACTCCTCATCGACTGTTAGGGGAGCCGAATTCGGGCGTGTAGATTCGCCGCCGACATCGAGTATGTCGACACCTTCAGCAACAAAGCGCCGCGCCTGAGTCACCGCGGCATCGATACTATCCAGTCCGTCACCGGAAAAGGAATCGGGGGAGACATTGATAATCCCCATCACGTAGGTACGTTCTCCCCAGCGGAAGGTTGCTTCCCCACAACAGGTGACACTCGTAGAGGAACCACACCTTTCCTTTCTCCATTGAAGCAACGAAGCCTTGCTAATCCTGTCAGCCATCAGGTCTCTATTCTACCACGCAAGGCGATGTGTTATGTAGTCAATGTGTGAGACTCTTCCCATTCCCCTTCGCTTTCGGCTCAGGGTCAGGGTCAGACATGTGACTATACGCTATTCAATTCTCGGCTAAATATGTTACAATGCTCTATCTGCGGCAATCGCATATGGGAAGGTAAAGCATATGGGAACTGAGGAAAAAATCACCGAATTAAGAGAGTTAAGAGAAAAAGCTATGGCTGGTGGCGGAGCTAAGCGCATGGAAACGCAGCACAAACAGGGCAAGCTTACCGCCAGGGAAAGAATCCAGCTTCTCTTCGACCCTGACACCTTTGAAGAGCTAGACCCGTTTGCCCTACACCGCTGCACTGACCTCGGAGCAGAAAAGCAGAAGGTTCTCGGCGATGCCGTAGTCACCGGATATGGCAAAATCGATGGCAGAACCGCCTTCGTCTTTTCCCAGGACTTCACCGTTTTCGGCGGTTCTCTGTCAAAAGTGGCTTCGGAAAAAATCTGTAAAGCCATGGACCTGGCAGCTCAAAACGGCGCCCCCATAATAGGGTTGCTCGACTCAGGCGGCGCCCGAATACAGGAGGGAGTAGAAAGCCTGGCAGGCTACGGTGACATCTTCATGCGCAATACTATATATTCAGGTGTCGTACCTCAGATTTCGGCGGTTATGGGACCGTGTGCCGGAGGCGCTGTCTATTCGCCAGCCATAACCGACTTCATCTTTATGGTCAAGAACACAGGCCAGATGTATATTACCGGCCCGGCAGTAATTAAGTCGGTTACCGGTGAAGAAATCAGTTTCGAGGCACTGGGCGGCGCTATGACACATGCCATCAAAAGCGGCAACTGCCACTTTGTTGCCGATGATGACAAACAATGTCTTGGGGCAATACGCCGACTGCTAAGCTTTCTGCCGCAAAACAATCTGGATGACCCACCTTTCCTGGATACAGCCGACGACCCAAACAGAATGGACGAGGAATTGCTCCACGTTATCCCCGATGACCCGAACAAAACCTACGATATGAAAAACGTCATACTCAAAATTGTAGACAACAGCGATTTTGTAGAGGTACACGATAATTTTGCCAATAATCTCATCGTTGGCTTCGCCAGGATGGGCGGATACAGCGTGGGGATAGTAGCCCAGCAGCCAGCAGTATATGCCGGCGCCATCGACGTTGATGCCGCAGATAAGGGCGCCAGGTTTGTCCGTTTTTGCGATTGCTTCAACATTCCTTTGATTACGCTTGTCGACGTACCCGGGTATATGCCAGGCAGCGAACAAGAATACAGGGGCATTATCAGGCACGGCGCCAAGTTCCTATATGCCTACGCTGAAGCCACAGTGCCGAAGATAAGTATCATCACACGCAAAGCTTACGGCGGAGCTTTTGTGGTCATGAGCAGCAAAAACCTGCGCGGCGATATTAACTATGCCTGGCCAACGGCTGAAATCGCCGTTATGGGACCTGATGGTGCCGTTAACATCGTCTTCAAAGACGCCATAGACAAGTCGGAAAAACCGGAGGAGACAAGGCAAAAACTGATTGCTGAGTACAGAGATAAATTTGCCAACCCCTATATTGCTGCTAGCAAGGGCTATATTGACGATGTTATAGACCCCAGAAGCACACGGCCGAAAGTAATTAAAGCACTGGAAATGCTGCGCAACAAGACCGATACCAATCCGCCGAAAAAACATGGCAATATCCCGCTATAGAGAGTAATTAAAATGAACAAAACTGTGGTGGCCGCAATAACGGGGGCGATTAACGCCTACATGGAACAGGAGGGGCAAGCCAAAGCAGTGCCTGCTAGAATGGTGCCTTACCCTGCAACCAGCCCATGGCGGCTTTTCGGACGTCAGGAACTAATGAGAGCCAGAACTAACTGGCACATAAAAAGAGCTAACCGATAGCAATTCCGACTATGGTATTTACTGAGGAGGAGGAGATATAGAATATGAGCCCCGAGAAGGAAAGCGGCAAGAATCCATTAAAAATTACTGACCTCACCCTGCGTGATGGCCATCAGTCTCTTTTTGCCACCAGGATGCGAACCGCTGACATGGAGCCCATTGCCCCGGAGATGAACAAGATAGGATTCTGGTCCATGGAGGTCTGGGGTGGTGCCACATTCGATGTCATGACCCGGTTTTTGAATGAAGACCCCTGGGAAAGAATCCGCATCTTGAAAAAGCTGATGCCCGATACCAAGCTGCAAATGCTGCTTCGCGGTCAGAACCTGGTCGGCTATCGTAATTATGCCGATGACGTGGTCACCGCATTCGTTCATCATGCTGCTGATTGCGGTATCGACGTATTCCGCGTATTCGATGCCGTCAATGACGAACGCAACTTCATAACTGCCTTTAAAGCTATACAGGATAAGAAGAAGCATATCCAGGGAACGCTGTGCTACTCGCTTACAGAACCCAAGCTGGGCGGTCCTATATACAACATCGAGTATTTCATAAACAAGGCACTTATCATCCAGGATATGGGAGCCGACAGCCTGTGCATCAAGGACATGGCTGGACTAATTGCACCGGACGATGCCTACGAGCTAATCAAAGCTCTGAAGCAGGCTCTTAAGATACCGGTCAATTTACACAGTCATTTCACCAGCGGCATGGCTTATATGAGCTTCCTGAAAGCCATCGAGGCTGGAGTTGATTTCATAGATACCTGCATTGCTCCCTTCGCCTTGCGCACCTCTCACCCGGCAGTAGAGCCAATTGTGGTTGCACTCAGCGGTACTCCCAGAGATACCGGCATCAAATTAGAACATCTGCTCAAACTGGGCGAATATTTCGAGTCTATCGCACCTAAATACAGGGACTTTTTGGACACAACCAAGATATCGGTTATTGACACCGGCGTGTTATGGCATCAAATACCCGGTGGCATGTTCAGCAACATGGTTGCACAGCTAAGAGAAGCCAATGCCCTCGACCGCCTGCAGGAAGTATATGCCGAACTTCCCAGGACGCGGAAGGAACTGGGCTACCCGCCACTGGTAACCCCAACCAGCCAGATAGTCGGCGTCCAAGCAGTTCAGAACGTGCTCTTTGGCAGATACAAGATGGTATCCAAAGAAGTCAAAGACTACGCCTATGGGCTGTACGGCAAGCCACCAGCCCCCATCGATAAGGAGATACAGAAAAAAGTACTCAAAGGCTATGAACGAGGGGAAAAGCCAATTACATCCCGACCGGCAGATATTCTTGAGCCTGAACTGGCAAAAGCCAAAGAGGCTACTAAAGATATTGCTAAAGATATAGGTGACGTACTTACTTACGCACTTTATCCTCAGACAGGCATGCGTTTTCTGAAGTGGAAATACGGTTTAGAGACACCACCGCCGGAAGCCAAGCCAAAGACTCTGGAAGACATAAAGAGAGAAGAAGAGCTTATCGCCAAAGCCAGAGCCGGCAGAGTGGTGGGCAAGGTCGAAGGGAAAGCGCCAGCTAAAGGACCTGCGACTAGAACATTCAATGTCTTCGTTGGCGACGAATATTACAAGGTCGAGGTCGAGCCTACAGGTGGCCAGTTTACGTTTGCCCCACCTCTGGCATATGCCCCGCCGCAGCCCACGGCAGCACCACCAGCAGAAAAGGAGGCTCCAGCACCTTCCAAACCAACGGTCGCTACCGGTGAGACTCCAGTACTTGCCCCGATACCGGGCACCATCATCCGCTATCTGGTGAAAGAAGGCGATACGGTCAAGCCTAACACGGGCATAGTAGTTCTGGAAGCCATGAAGATGGAAAACGAAATAGTCGCTCCAGTCGCTGGCAAGATTAAATCCATAAATTGTAAACATGGCGACAAAGTAAGCGGAGGCGCTGTACTCGCCATAATCGGTTAGGCTTCAATGGGGAAAACCCTGAGTGAGAAAGTCCTAAGTGAGAAATCAGGAACCGATGCCAGAGCCGGCGATATAGTCATTGCCCCAGTAGACTTAGCCTTTGTTCAGGACACCACCGGCCCTTTAACTGTACGCCAATTCAAAGAGGTCAAACACGGGCGCCTGGCCAATCCACAGCGAACCGCCATCTTCCTTGACCATGCTATACCCAGCCCCAACCGGGAACTGTCAAATGACCATAAATTTTTGCGCCGATTCGCTGATGAAAACGGCTGCCTGATTTTCGAAGGCGGCAGTGGAATATGCCATCAGCTGGTGGCTGAAATGTTTGCCAATCCCGGGGATATCATCGTCGGTGCCGATTCCCATACAGTAACTGCCGGAGGTCTAGGTGCCTTTGCTACCGGGATGGGTTCCAGCGATATCGCCATTGCCTTCGCTCTGGGCAAAACATGGTTCAGAGTACCGGAGACCTTCAAAATCAGTGTCAGCGGCAGATTTCAAAAATGGGTTGATGTCAAAGACCTTGTCCTACATCTTATTGGCGCACTGGGAGCTGACGGCGCCACCTACAAAGCATTAGAATTCAACGGTGACACAGTAGCCAGCATGACCATCTCACAACGCTTGACCATAGCCAATATGGCGGTAGAAGCCGGCGCCAAAGTAGGCATTTTCCCCAGCGACAACGTCACCAGAAGATACCTGGCAGCTCAAGGCAGAGGCAATAAATACAGGGCTCTCCAACCGGATGCCGACGCCAATTACGAACGCTCTGTAATCATCAACACCTCCGAACTCGAACCTATGGTAGCCATGCCTCACACAGTGGATAATGTGGCTCCAGTAAACATGTTAGCCGGTACCAAAATCGACCAGGTATTCATCGGCACCTGCACCAACGGCCGACTCGAAGATTTAGCCGTAGCTGCCGCCATTCTCAAAAAGAAGAAGCGCCACCCAAGCGTCAGGTTAATCATAGCTCCGGCGTCACAGCAAGTCCTGACCAAAGCCATGAGGATTGGCTATATCCAGGTCCTGGCTGCAGCTGGTGCTATGATACTCCCACCCGGATGCGCCGCATGCCTCGGTCTTCACCAGGGTGTTCTTGGCGACAACGAAGTCTGTCTATCGACAGCTAACCGCAACTTCAAAGGTCGAATGGGCAATCCTGAAGCCTCGATATACCTTGCCAGTCCAGCTACAGCCGCAGCTTCAGCATTAACCGGCGAAATCACCGACCCGAGAAAGGTATCATGATGCCCGACAAAATCCTTGAAGGTAAAGCTTTCAAGTTCGGTGACAGCATATCTACCGACCATATCATACCGGGTAAATACGCGAACTTGAGAAGCAATCTGTCGGAGTTAGCCAAACACGTTATGGAAGACGCCGACCCAAGTTTCGCCGAGAAAGTCAAGCATGGCGACTTCATAGTTGCCGGCAAGAACTTCGGGCTTGGTTCCAGCCGTGAACATGCTGCCTTAATTATTAAAATGGCTGGAGTGAGCGCTATACTGGCAAAGTCGGTTGCCCGCATCTTTTTCAGAAACGCCATAAACCAGGGCTTACCAGTCCTGATTTGCGATACTGACAAGATTGACGGCGGTGATAAAATAGAGGTGAATCTAAACACAGGTGTAGTTACTGACCTGACCAAAGATTCCAAACTAACCTTTGGCAAAATTCCGAAGGTCATGCTGGACATACTCGATGAAGGTGGACTCGTTCCTTATATAACCAAACACGGCAACTTTGAGCTCTGATATTTTAAGAGATTTATTGTCACCCTGAGCGATAGCGAAGGGTCGGGAGATTTTTCGCCCTGCTCAGAATTACAGATACGGGCGTAAAATAATAATCAACTTTTGAATGGTAGCACGAATCATGGCTTACAAGTTGACTCTTATCCCCGGCGATGGAATTGGTCCTGAAATTACCAAGGCGACTGAAAGAGTACTTGAAGCTACGGGCATTGAATTCGATTGGGATATTGAAACAATTGGACAGGAAGCTCAGGATAAATTCGGCACACCTCTACCTGATTATGTCCTCGAATCTATAAAGAAGAACAAGGTAGCCCTGAAAGGCCCGGTAACCACACCGATAGGCACCGGTTTCAGGAGCGTCAATGTAGCCTTAAGGCAAAGTTTAGACCTCTACGCCTGCCTTCGCCCGTGTAAAACCTACCCCGGCGTCCCCACGCCGTTTGAAAACGTAGATATAGTGATTGTCCGAGAGAATACGGAAGACCTCTACAGTGGAATTGAATTCGCCAGGGATACCCTGGGAAGCGCTAGCCTGGCAAAGCTTATTCTCGAGACTACACAGATAAAAGTTAAAGAGGATTCCGGTTTCAGCATAAAAGCGATTTCTGAAACAGCGTCAAAGCGTATCGTTAAATTCGCTTTTGAATACGCCCGCGCTAATAATAGAAAGAGGGTCAGCGCTGCTCACAAAGCCAATATACTGAAGTTCTCTGACGGTCTCTTTCTGGCTGCCGCCCGTGAAGTAGCCAGTGGATATCCAGACATAGAATTCGAAGATGTAGTTATCGATGCATTGTGCATGCGCCTCGCCAGAAACCCTAAACACTACGATGTCATCGTCCTGCCCAATCTCTATGGAGACATCGTCTCCGACCTTTGTGCTGGATTAGTTGGAGGTCTCGGTGTTGCACCCGGAGCCAATATGGGTGATAATATAGCGGTTTTTGAGCCTACACATGGTAGCGCTCCCAAATACGCCGGGCGGAACAGAGTGAATCCCATGGCTATGATGCTCTCTGCAACCATGATGCTACACCACATCGGTGAAACTGAAGCCGCAGATAAGCTGGAAAAAGCCATAGCTGATGTCATCGCTGAAGGCAAAAAGGTTACCTACGACCTGAAGTCAGGCCGCAATCAACCTGCAGCAACTACATCAGAGGTTGCTGATGCAGTAATTGAAAAACTCAAAAAACAAGGAGGCTAAAATGCGCAGCAAAGTTAGCGTCATCGGTGCTGGAAATGTGGGAGCCACACTTGCCCAGCGTATCGCTGAAAAAGGATATGCCGATGTAGTGCTTGTGGACATCGTCGATGGCTTACCCCAGGGCAAGGGTCTGGACATGCTCCAGACCGGTCCAATCACCGGCTCCGATGCCAGAGTCATCGGCACCAATTCCTATGAAGAGACCGCCAAATCTGACATCATAGCCATCACCTCGGGCGTACCAAGAAAGCCGGGGATGAGCCGTGATGACCTGGTGCTGACCAATATGAATATCGTAAAATCGGTCACCGAGCAGGTGGTGAAATATTCACCGAACTGCATCCTTATTATGGTTGCCAATCCCTTAGATGCCATGACGCAGCTGGCTCTTCACGTCAGTAAATTTCCCCGAAATCGCGTCTTCGGGCAGTCAGGTATTTTGGATACCGCTAGATTTAGAACCTTTCTGGCTCAGGAGCTCGATGTGTCGGTCTCAGACGTTCACGCCTGCCTTCTAGGTGGTCACGGGGATACCATGGTAGCCATTCCAAGGTTGACCACCGTAGGTGGCATTCCGATAACCGAGCTACTTCCACAAGAGACTATAAACAGAATCGTGGAGCGAACTGTTAAGGGAGGCGGCGAGATAGTTGCTCTTCTGAAAACAGGTAGCGCTTTCTATGCACCGGCAGCTGCTACAGCACAGATGATTAAGTCTATACTACTGGATAAGAAAAGAATACTACCCTGCGCTGTATACCTTGAAGGTGAATACGGAATAAAAGATGCAGTCGTCGGAGTACCCGCAAAATTAGGTAAAAACGGTGTCGAGCAGGTAATCGAGCTGAAGCTAACCGCAGAGGAGAGCGCCGCACTCAAGAAATCAGCCGAGGCTGTGCGAGAGCTTGCCAAAATAATGAAATTGGAGTAATCAGCCAATGCCGGACATCGATTGCAAAAAGATAACCGAAACCATATCCAACCTGTTCCAGGAAGCTTGCCTTTATCTCCCTGAAGATGTGCTCACAGCACTCAGGCAGGCAAGAGACAAAGAAGAGTCACCCGTGGCTAAGGACGTATTAGCCAAAATTATTGAGAATACCGAAATCTCCACCAAGGATAAAATACCCCTATGTCAGGACACAGGCGCCGCAGTGGTATTGCTGGAGATGGGACAGGAAGCTCACATAAAGGGCGATAACCTTTATGCCTGCATAAATGAAGGCGTTCGCCAGGGGTACGAAAAAGGCTATCTGCGCAAATCCATGGTGAACCAGCCATTCTCAGCACGAGTGAACACCAAGGATAACACGCCGGCAATCATTCACACCGATATCGTCCCCGGCGATAAACTTAAAATCAGCGTGATACCTAAAGGAGGCGGCTCGGAAAACTGCTCCCGACTGACGGTTATGCCTCCGGCAAAAGGACGGCAGGGAATTATAGATTTCGTGGTAAACCTGGTTAATGAATCCGGCAGCAACCCCTGTCCACCAATCATTATCGGCCTTGGCATAGGCGGAACAACGGATAAAACCATGGCAATGGCTAAAAAGGCACTGCTGCGCAAGGTCGGCGAGCCCAATCCAGACCCGGAAGTTGCTGAGCTCGAAAAGGAAATACTGCAACGGGTAAACAACCTGGGCATCGGGCCGATGGGCTATGGTGGCAGGACGACAGCATTAGCCGTTCATGCCGAAGTTTTTCCGGCACACATCGCCAGTATGCCGGTTGCCGTCAATATTCAATGCTGGTGTGCCCGTCATAAGGAGGCAATACTATGACGAGCCAGAAACACGATATTATAGTCTTAGGCTCGGGGCTTGCCGGGCTGCGTGCCGCCATAGAAGCTGCCCGAAATCCAGACCTGGATGTTGCCATTGTTTCCAAAGTCCAGCTGATGCGTTCTCACTCAGTCTGCGCCGAAGGCGGTACCGCAGCAGTCATGCAGCCTGATGAAGGAGATAGCTTCGAACTCCACTCCTGGGACACTGTCAGAGGCGCTGACTTTCTCTGCGACCAGGATGTGGTGAAACGCTTCGTCGAAGCGTCACCTGAAGAAATACTGCTATTAGAGCACTGGGGTATACCCTGGTCGCGACGCCCCGACGGACGCATTGCTCAACGACCGTTCGGCGGCCACAGCTATGACCGTGCAGTGTTCGCTGCCGATAAGACCGGCTTCGCCGAAATGCAGGCTTTGTACGATACTTTACAGAAATACGCCAATGTAAGCAGGTATGATGAATGCTACGTCAGTTCCATACTGACAAAAGACAACACATTCTGCGGTGTAACCGCCTGGGACCTGACCAGCGGTGAGTTCTTCCTGATTCAGAGCAAAGCCTTGATTATCGCCACCGGCGGTGCTTGTCGCATGTTCGGCTTCACCACCTACTCTCTTACCGCCACCGGCGATGGTTTGGCCATGGCTTACCGTGCTGGATTACCTATAAAGGACCTGGAGTTCGTCCAGTTTCACCCTACCGGGCTGGTGCCATCCGGCATACTGATTACAGAGGCGGCACGGGGTGAGGGCGGCTACCTGCTCAATAACAAAGATGAGAGATTTATGGAAAGATACGCTCCTTCTAAGATGGAGGTAGCTCCACGAGATATCGTCTCCCGTTCTGAGATGACTGAAATCGAGGAAGGCAGAGGATTCCCGGGACCCGATGGTCTCGATTATATTCATATCGACCTGCGTCATCTCGGCGCCGCTAAAATTAATGAGCGGCTGCCGATGATTCGAGAGGTCGCCATGAAGCTCAACTTCATCGACCCCATATATAAGCCAATACCAATTCGCCCCGCTGCTCATTATTTTATGGGCGGCGTACATACCGACATTAACGGAGCTACAACAATAGAAGGTATCTGGGCAGCCGGAGAGGCTGCCTGTGTATCACTACATGGTGCCAATCGCCTCGGTTCCAACTCAACCGCAGAGTGCCTCGTCTGGGGTAAAATAACCGGAGACGAAGCCGCTAAGTACGCCTCTAAAAATAAGGCTCTTCCTTCCCCACCAAAGGCTGCTACCCTAAAAGACGAAGAGGCTAGAGTTTTTAGCAAGTTTAACCCCGAGGGCAAAGAAAGCGCCTATGCACTACGAAGGGAACTTCAGAGGACAATGGACAGCAAGGTGGGTGTATTCCGCAACGGCCTGGACCTGAAGGCAGCCCTCGATAAGATACAAGAAATAAAGCATCGTTTGCCCGACATAAAGGTCAAAGACTGCGGACGCATATATAATACTGACCTGCTAAGCGCATTAGAAGCCTACAACCTGATTGACCTGGCTGAAATCATCGTAGCCGGAGCTCTGGCCCGCACCGAATCCAGAGGAGCCCACTCTCGGCGGGATTTTCTCAAGCGTGACGATGTCAACTGGCTTAAACACACCCTGGCTCATTACACATCAAAGGGACCGCTGCTCGATTATATCCCCGTAACCATAACCATGTGGCAGCCGGTAGAAAGGAAATATTAGGGAGCTAAATATGAGACAAGTACAGCCACGACAAAACCATCTGGGTATTAGCGGCTGGATATGGGCAGGCAACTACAAGCTAGAACGTTACCTGTACATACTGCACCGCGTGACCGGCCTGGGAATCTTGCTCTTCCTGCTGCTCCATCTCACCATGACAACAGTTTTCCGAATCCAGGGCCAGGATATCTGGGAAGCCACAATGAGCATACTCCACAATCCATGGTTCAAAATCGGCGAATATCTTGTTGTCGTCGCCTTAGTGTACCATTCCTTAAATGGCCTGCGTCTTATCTTGCAAGAACTCGGTTTTCTAATGGGAAAGCCAACCCCGCCAATTTATCCTTATCGAGACTCACTACGCAAAAAGCGCCCCTGGACCATGGCCATTATAGGCATAATTTTAATCCTGTGCCTGGTGTTCTTTTACGATTTCGTCACAGGAGGCTGGTGATGCGCAATACATATCTCTGGTTCATACAACTGGTTACTGGTGTGCTGATAGCAGTGCTAGCAGGCATACACATGGTGCTGATGCACCTCGATGCCATCCTCGGTTTCTTTGGAGTCGATGCCACAGGGATAACCTCCTGGGAATCAATGATACAGCGGTCTAATCAAGGTATATGGGCAAGCCTGTATATAGCTTTACTTGCTGTGGTCCTGTACCACGCCCTCAACGGATTGCGTAACATCATACTGGAGATGACACCATCAGCCAGGACCGAGCGCATCATTACCCGGACTATCGTAGCTTTTGGCATCATAGCCTTCGTCTGGTCTGCCTATGTGCCAATATCGCTGTTATCCGCATAGGAGATATTTGATAATCGTCACTTGTAATTGCGAGCGAGGGTACCCACTCTGGGAACAAATAGCCGCTCATGGTAGAGGTAAATGCCCACTCATGGTGGGAATAAATACCCGCTCATGGTGAGCCTGTCGAATCTGAGCAAGCAGAATGGCTAAATACGGTGAAAACTGACTCATCCTTCGACAAGCTCAGGGTGAGCGACACAGAAGGAGGTATTGTGGATACGCACAAAAACGAACAGATAACGTTCAAAGTCCAGAGATATAACCCTGAAAACGGCAGCAAGCCTCATTTTCAGGAATTCTTGGTACCAGCCAGCCGGGGCATGACGGTACTTGATGGTCTTATATACATAAAAGAGAATCTCGACAGCACGCTGGCTTTTCGTACCTCATGCCGCATGGCAATATGCGGCTCCTGCGGCATGCTCATTAACAATTACCCGCACCTTGCCTGCCACACCCAAATAGAAGAATTCAATTCAAGCAGGTTAACCATCAAACCACTACCAAATCTGCCAGTTATCAAAGACCTGGTAGTTGACCTAAATCCATTCTTCGAAACCCACAAATCAATAAAGCCCTATATCTTACGCCGCGATGGCACGGAAATGGAGAACCCAACTACCGAATTCGCCCAGTCGCCCCAGGCATTAGAGTCTTTCCTGCAATTTACCTACTGTATAAAGTGCGGCATCTGCATATCTGCCTGCCCCACGTCAGCCAGCGACAAGTTTTTCACTGGCCCACAGGCTCTGGCTCAGTGCTATCGCTACTGCGCCGATAACCGCGATGAAGGTGAGCTGGAAAGATTCCCTGTGGTGGACACCGACCACGGCGTATGGCACTGCCATCTCGCCGGCGCTTGCTCCGAAGCCTGCCCCAAAGGATTAGACCCTGCTCTAGCCATTCAACTGCTCAAAAGACGAATGGTATCCCGGGCTGTAGGACTGGGAAAAACGGAGCCGCTTGCTCAGATAGTCCCACCTCATACTGAGGCCAAACCTAAAGTCCCTTTCCCTGACTTCACCGTGAAAGGAAGTAAATAAGCGACCTCGGAGGGATGGTAATGGAAATCTTAAATATCAAGTCCCCGCTTGACGAAGAGACCATAAAGAAACTAAAAGCCGGCGACCAGGTTCTAATTACCGGCGTCATCTACACGGCTCGAGATGCCGCCCACAAGCGACTAGTTGAAGCTTTGGATAAGGGTGAAAAACTGCCCTTTGACCTCAGAAATCAGACCGTCTACTACATGGGCCCTTCGCCAGCCAAGCCGGGACATGTCATAGGCTCAGCCGGACCGACAACCAGCGGAAGAATGGACACCTACGCACCCCACATCATGGCTGCCGGTCTTAAAGGAATGATTGGTAAAGGCAACAGGTCGCAGGCAGTTAGAGATGCCATACGGAAATACAAAGCGGTATATTTCGCTGCCATAGGCGGTGCCGGAGCTCTCATCTCCAGGAGTATAAAGAGGGCAGAGGTAATAGCTTACGAAGATTTAGGCGCCGAGGCAATACGCCGTCTAGAGGTAGAGAACTTCCCCGCCACCGTTATCAACGATATTCATGGCGCCGATTTATACGAGCAGGGCAAAGCCAAGTATCAAATCAAGGCATAACTTCAGCGGTCAACTGCCCTTAAGCCCCAGCGAAATAACCCTGAGCAGCCCGGCTATACTCTTGGCATCGCAGATTTCCCCGGAGGCAATGAGTTCAGGCACCTTGGGCAAAGGAACCCGCACCACCTCTATGTCTTCGGTGTCCTCAGCCTCAAGCTGGCTGGGTACCAGATATGTGGCCAGATACAGGTGCAAATATTCCGTGCAATAGCCGGGAGCTGCATAGAAACCGCCGAGCTTATCTATCTTATTGGGTAAATAACCTATCTCTTCTTGCAACTCACGGCGGACACAGTTGATGGGCTGCTCACCCGGGTCAATGCCGCCTGCCGGAATCTCCAGTAGCGTCTTGCCTACAGCGCTGCGGTGCTGGCGAACCAGGATAGCCCTATCCTTAGAATCCAGAACCACCACCGCCACACAATCACTACGCTCAACAATCTCCCTGGTGGTAATTTTGCCACTGCCCTTCCGTATCGTGTCAACCCTCATCTTAACCACCATGCCTTCATAAACCTTCTGGCTGGACAAAGTTTTCTCCATCTCAACTCTCACCTCTCAAATCGATAGACCAGAGCCACCTCATCGCAATCGGGGAACTTGGGACAACGATAGCATTCCGACCATACTTTTCGCGGCAATTCCATCTTGTCGACCTGACAAAAGTTATACTTTTCAAAAAAAGCCGGCTTGTAGCTCAGACAAAATATTGTGGGAATTCCCAGCTCTCTGGCTTCATTGATACAGGCCTCAACAAGCACTGATCCCAAGCCTTGAGCCTGATTATCTCCACTCACTGCCAGAGACTTAATCTCAGCTAAATCGGCCCAGTTAATATGAAGGGCAACGCAGCCTATAACCTGATTACTCTTATCCCTGATGACGAAAAAGTCACGCAGGTTCTCATATATCTCGCTCAACGCCCGGGGCAGCATCTCCCCTTTGTCGGCGAAGCTGTTGACCAGTTCATGTATACGCTGAGCATCATTTATTTTAGCTTTCTCTACTTTTTTCATATCTTCCCCTTAAGTCTAGACTCCAGATAGCCATAAAAATAATCCTTGGGGCGAATTCTCAAGAACCGCGCCACGTAAGGGCTACACTTTATCTTTACCTCATCACCACTGCTCAGCGGCAATTCTATCTGTCCATCGATGCTGAGCATAGCTTCATGAGTTGTAGTAACTTGCAACTGGATTTCGGCGTCCGACGGCAGAACCACAGCCCTGTCCAGAGTCAGATGAGGGCAAACAGGTTTGAATATGATTTCCTTAGCCTGCGGACAAAGAATAGGCCCACCAGCCGCCAACGAGTAACCGGTGCTGCCAGTTGCCGAAGACAATATAACTCCATCAGCCCGATGGGTTGCTAAAACCTCGCCATTTACCCTGGTCTCAATCCGAACCAGTCGTGCCAGGCTCCTCCGTCCCACAAAAACATCGTTTATGGCATTAAAAACCTTGCTCTGCGATGGCAAACCAGCTTCCAGCATGGCTCTCTCTTCAACCCAGCCCCCGCCATCCAGCAGCCGAGGCAGCTTATCAAGAGCCTCATCAGCTTTAAGTTCAGTCATAAACCCCAGGTTACCCAGGTTTATGCCTACGACAGGCACCGCCTGCGGGATAACGGCTCGTACCGCCCTCAGTATGGTGCCATCACCGCCGACGCTCAAGATTAATTCTGACCCGGCTATCTGCGGTTTTACCTTCTCCTCCTCCCACGCCGAGCACGTCCAGAAAGAAACGCCTCGAGCCTTCAGAAATCTCTCCAGTTCCCGGCTGAAAGCCTCAGCCTTTTCAATCTTGGGATGATATAAAATGCCAACTCGTTTCACAGCAACAGGAGTCTATCACCGCCAGCTAAAGGGTGTCAAGAAAGTCCGCACAATTAAAAGCTATCAAAGGTACATTTGCGCGCTTCAAAGGAATGGGATGGTAGATTACGAACCTAAAATCCGAGCAGCTGCTTCAGCAATGCCGATGAAACCACCCGGTACAACACCCAGAAGCAGGACAAAGAGGCAGCAGAGAGCTAAGGCAACGCGCAATGCCCACGATGAAGGCACTTCTTTAACCTTTGACGCCGGAGTACCCGTCCACATTACCTTGACCACCCTCAGATAGTAGAAAGCTGAGATACAACTATTTATTACAGCTACGATAACAAGCCACAGCAAGCCATGTTGCACCGCTCCACTGAAAATATAAATCTTGGCAATGAGACCCGCGGTAGGCGGCAGACCAATTAAGGAAATCAGACAGAAAGTTAGAGCTAGAGCAATAAACGGTGCTCGCTTGCCCATGCCGGCATAGTCACTTATTTCATCGCTATTAATCTTGTTAGAGATAGCTATGACGGCTATAAAAGCTCCCAGATTAGTTACCGCATAGCTCATAATGAAGAAAAGCAGCCCGCTTTGCCCCACGGCACTACCCCCTACCGCCATACCCACTGTCGCCAGTCCCACCATAAGGTAGCCAGCTTGAGCAATGCTGGAATAACCGAGCATACGCTTGATATTGTTTTGCAGGATAGCCACTACATTGCCCACAGTCATGGTAATGGCACTCAGAGCAGCAAACAAAACGCCCCAGTTAAGGCTGAGCCATTCAGGAGAGCCAAGAGCAACAAAGAAAACACGAAGTACAACGGCAAAGCCTGCCGCTTTGCTGGCTACAGAGAGATAGGCAGTAATCGGCGTTGGTGCACCTTCATAAACATCGGGCACCCACATCTGGAAGGGGAAACAGGCAATCTTGAAACCGAAACCGGCAGCCAGAAGAACCATGCCCATAAGCAACGCTGGGTTGTTCAGAAGCCCGGCGCCCGGCATACCCTGAAAATACTCGGCGATACACACAAGGCAAGTCCTGCCGGTAAAGCCGAAAATCAAAGCCATGCCATAAAGAAGCACTGCCGAGGCAACAGCACCCAGAAGCAGGTATTTCAGCCCGGCCTCAGTCGATTTCCTATCCTTCAAAAAGGTGGCCAGTACATATAGAGAGATGCCGCTCAATTCCAGAGCCACGTAGATAGCAATCAGGTCGGCTGCTGCCACCAGCAGCATCATGCCTAAAGCCGAGATGAGCACCAGCGCATAGTACTCTCCCTGAAATCTCTTGAATCTGCTCACATAGTCCTGAGATGCCAGTATGATGAGACCGGCAGCTGCCAGGAGCAATAGCTTGAAGAAAATGGCAAAGTTGTCCACCGCTAGCATTCGGTAGAAAATGTCAGTGGCCGGAGTGCCCCACATAGCCACGGTGAAACCAGCAGACACCACAAGGCCAGCAATGCTAAGACCAGCCAGGACTCTCTTCTGCTTGACGAGTAAATCAACCAGAATCACCAAGAGGGCGAAACCCAGCAGACTGAGTTCCGGTGCCAAAAAACGAAGTTCACTAATCATCATCTAGTTAAACAATCCCCCATCACGAACCTAGCAATCTCATTATCGGTTCAACCCCCAGCTTAATGACATCAGTCAGGATAGCCGGGTAGATACCGACAAGCATAATGGCAGCAACAAAAGAGAAAATGCACACCTTCTCAACATTGTTTGCGTCAGGTACTTTATTGAACTTATCCAGCGGCGGACCATAGAATACCCGCTGCAGCATCCATAAGATGTAGCCGGCAGTTAGGACAATACCGAAGACACCCAGGAGAGTGTACACTCGGATGCCTTCTACGACTGTACTGGAGTAGCTACCTACAAAGGTAATAAACTCGGCAGCAAAGCCACTTGTGCCCGGCAGGCCTAAAGACGCCAGACCAGCGATACTGAAGACAGCCACGATAACCGGCATCTGCCGGGCTAGCCCGCCCAGATTGTCCAGATTGCGCTCGTGAGCTTTATCATAGACCAGCCCCACCATGGCGAAGAGAAGTCCGGTAATAATGCCATGGCTGAACATCTGCAAAACAGCACCAGTCAAGCTAACCTGAGTCAAAGCAAAGATACCAAGAAGCACATACCCCATGTGGCTAACGCTACTGTAGGCGATAAGTCGTTTCAAGTCCTTCTGCCTCAAAGTCACCGCCGCTCCATAGAGCACACTGACAGCAGCTAAAGCCGTCAGCAACGGAGCATACTGCAGGGCGACAGCAGGGAAAATAGAGACACAAAGGCGAATCATCCCGTAGCCACCCATCTTAAGCAAGGAACCGGCCAGAATCACGCTTGCCGCCGTGGGAGCGTCAGTATGAGCATCAGGCAACCATGTATGCAACGGAAACACCGGAAGTTTAATGGCAAAACCAACCAGCATTAAAAAGAACATCGCCGCTAATGGGATAAACGGCCTGGCTGCATCCAGACCTGCCAGCTCCATCATATTCAGGCTGCCAGTGGTGAAATAAATGCTCAAAATTCCAGCCAGCATCATAGCGCTGCCGACCAGTGTGTATATTACGTATTTGATGGCTGAATACTCTTTTCTGCCACCGCCCCATACGGAGATGAGGAAATACATCGGGATAAGCTCCAGCTCCCAGAAGAGGAAGAACAGAACCATGTCCAGGGAGCAAAAGACCCCGAGTATGCTCGTCTCCAAGAGCAATAACCAGATGAAATACTCCTTAGGCCTCAACTGTACATTCCACGACACCAGCACTGCCAGTACGCCGAGGAACGTCATCAATATAACCAGAGGCAGGCTGAGACCATCGATGCCGAGATGGTAGAAGGCGTTGATTGCTGGAATCCAGGAGAGTTGCTCCTGAAATTGAATCTGCCCGATAAAGCCAGCAGAACGGTCAAAAAGACAGAAGACAGCAATTGACAGGGCAAACGAAGCCAGTGTGGATATCAGGGCTATAAGCTTTATAGTCCTCTGCTGCGGTTTCGGTAATAAGGCAATAACTATTAGCCCGACTACCGGGAGAAAGAGTATCGCTGATAGATAAGGAAAACTCAAATCTCTCTACCTCAACCAAAAAGATAAAAACAGACTGCAATCGCTATTACACCTATAGCAATAGCTATGCCATAAGCCTGCAACTGCCCTGTCTGCGCCCGTCGCATTACTCCACTAGCTTCATTAGTGCCTCTGGCCACACCGTTCACCGCTCCATCAACAACACGAGAGTCAAAGATGCTGAGAGCTGCAAAAATCCCATCAACTAGCACCCTTACCACAACCACCCGCTCATAAAGTTCATCGAACCAGTATTTTCGATAAAGTAAGGTATGCAACGGCTTGAAAACCCTGCCCACAGCTTCAGCTGAAAGCCACTTAGCACTATACATAGCATAAGCCAGGAAAATACCTAAACCTGCCACCAGCAACGATATCAAAGGCAGCGGATGTGTTAGCATACCGAAGAAGCCATCAACGAAACTGTGTGCTTCAACATGTCCACCATGACCCAGAAACTGGCTGAATGAGCCGGTAACATTGACCCATCCGGAGACAACCGACAAAACAGCCAGAATGACCAGAGGAACAACCATTACCCAAGGTGATTCATGAAGTTTCCCATGTCCATGTTCGCTGTGGCTTGATGCGGCTCCACCCCGATATTCGCCACCAAAGGTAAGAAATATGGCTCGGAACATGTAGAAAGCCGTCATAAATACAGTAATCATAGCCAGATAAAACAATATCTGGTTGTTGGCAAAGGAATATATCAGAATTTCGTCCTTACTCCAGAAGCCCGAAAGTGGCCAGATACCAGCTAGGCTCAATGAGGCAATGAGGAAGGTAACATAAGTCCACGGCATTGCTTTGCGCAAGCCACCCATCTCTCGCATATCGAAAGTTCCCGTGCTGTGATTAACACTCCCGGCGCCAAGAAACAGTAGAGCCTTGAAGAAGGCATGATTGAACAGGTGGAATATTCCAACGGCAACACCGCCAACACCCAGACCCAGCATCATGTAGCCTAGCTGACTGATAGTGGAATAAGCCAGAACACGTTTGATATCATTCATCACCAGACCCATGCTGGCAGCAAAAATAGCTGTGAAACCGCCGATGACAGCTACGGTAGTTAAAGCCGCATGAGAATGCTCGAACAGAGGGAACATGCGAGCCACCAGAAAAACCCCGGCAGCTACCATCGTCGCCGCGTGTATGAGGGCACTGACCGGCGTAGGGCCTTCCATAGCATCAGGTAACCAGACATGCAAGGGGAACTGCGCTGATTTGCCAACGGCGCCGGAGAAAATACCGATGGCAGCCCAGGTTAAAGTTGTCCCGGCTAAAACACCAGCGATAGCTAAGCCGTGCAGCTCCTCGATATTGAAGGTTCCCGTATTGTAGAAAAGCAAAAGTATAGCCGCCAGAAAACCGAAATCTCCAAAGCGGGTAACGATGAAAGCCTTCTTGGCTGCATTGGCAGCAGAAGGCCGATGAAACCAGAAACCGATGAGCAGATAGGAACCCAAACCGACACCCTCCCAGAAGAGGAACATGAAAACCAGGTTATCGGCCATAACCAGACCCAGCATACAGGCTGTGAAAAGAGACATGAAAGCAAAATAGCGATGGTAGCCCGGGTCACCATGCATATAGCCTTGAGAATAAATTTGAACCATCAGGCTGACCAGGGTGACCACCACCAGCATGACCGCAGTCAGAGAATCAACTAATAGCCCAACTTGTACGCTCAAGTCACCAATCATCACCCACTGTATATCAGGTATATCCAGCTTATGACCGGGCACAGCCAAAACCTCAGCCAGCACCCACAAAGAGAGGACAAAAGAAATTCCAATAGCACCGATGGTTACATAGCCACCGAGCTTCGGGCGATTATTAAAGAAAGGCCTTAGAACAAAAGAAATAATGATAAGCGAGAAAAAGGGCAATAGAAATATTAACCAGGGAACTTGATGTGGCATTAGAGTTTCCTCAAGACCTCCTCGACAACATGTACCCTCTCCTGCGACACAAGGATGCGGTAGGCAGCCAATTCGCCGCTGTCTGGCTTTTTCTCTGTGTCAGGCAGAATCCGCGTTGGTATACCCTCGCCTTCAAAAAACTCCTTCCACATCTCAGCTACTATAATATTAGGTGCGCTCTTAACCTGAATCCACATATCTCAGCTCACTACCATTTCATCAGGTCGAATTTATTCACGTCAACAGACTGACGACTGCGATAAATAGCGATTATTATAGCTATGCCAACAGCGGCTTCGGCCGCAGCCACCACCATTACAAATATGGCAAATATCTGTCCTGTAAGAAACATAGGCACAACGTACCTGGAAAAAGCAACCAGGGCAATATTCACCGCATTGAGCATGATTTCAATACACATCAAAATGACCACGGCGTTACGCTTAGCCAGAACTCCATATAACCCGATGGAGAAAAGAACCGCTGATAAAACAAGATAATGCTCTAGTCCAACTGACATCATTATTTCTCCCTTATCAGCACGATTGCACCTAGCACTGCCGCTAAGAGCAACACCGCGGTAATTTCCACAGGCAATATAAAGCCGCCCTCGCCAAAGAGACTCGTACCTATAGCTGCTGTTGTCGGCTGAAGAGGCGGCTCACCACTTGTTTCCCAGTTGGTACTTATCACAGTGAACACCATTGTTCCCAAAAGCAACAAGCTCACCACCAGGGCAGGAATGCGCAGCTTGCCCGCTGGACTACCGTGCCAAACTTCACGCGTAAGCATGATCGCCACAATAATCAATATCGATATAGCCCCAACATAAATGAGTACTTGCACAACCGCCAGAAAGTCTGCATAAAGAGTTATATAAATCCCAGCTATAGCCAGGAAAAGCAGAACCAGAGAAAGAGCCGCCCGGAAAACGTCACGCAAAATAACGACAGCTAACGCTGCGCTTACAGTCACCAGCGCCAATATCCAGAAGACGATGTCAAACACCGCGACCTCTCTTCTTGCTCAAACTCAGCCAGCTCAATTTCTGCCCATCTTCATCTCTATCCCAGTAAACGAGCAAATTCTGCTTAGGCAGAGTTGCCTCAATCTTTGGTCGAGCATAGCCACTGGGCTGTCTTGCATCAGATAACTGGAGTTCTTCTTTACTTAAAATTAGCTGTCTCCGTATATACTGCGCCCGCTCATAACTGCGCCCCATAGCCAGGGCATCGTATGGACAAGCCTCAACACATAAGCCACAGAACATACAACGCCCGGTATCTATCTCAAACTTATCAACCACATAGTTATTCTCATTGCCCACGTGGGTGACAACCTCAATATTCCCTTGAGGACATGCCTTAGCACAGGTAGCACAGCCGGTACATCTATCAATAAACCACACCAGCTCGTTGCCTCGTATGCGCCGGGAAACAGCTAGCTTTTCCTCAGGATACTGCACCGTAATCGGGGCGCGGAACAGGTGCTTGAAGGTTAACGCCATTCCCTTAGCTATGCCGATCCCATATCGTTCAAACTTCAACTCGGCCGCCTCCTAAGGTAAACAGTTTCGACCATAGAACTATTAGGGCTCCTGCAAAAATAAAGTTCATTGCCACTATTATCCAGGGCATAATTTCCGGTAGCCACAACACCTCGGCAGCGATGATAAACAGGTTAATTATGGCCATAGGCAGCAGACCCTTCCAGGCAAAAGCCATTAACTGGTCAACACGCAATCTGGGTAGAGTAGCCCGCATCCATACAATAACGGAAAACACCGCCACGACTTTAATCAGAAACCATATGACCGGAGGCAAAAGGGGACCCTGCCAACCCCCAAGGAACAATGTGGAGATAATGCAGGCATAAGCCAGAGCATGCCCATATTCTCCGAGATAAAACATGGCAAATTTCATTCCGGAATACTCGATATGGTAGCCGGCGACAATTTCAGAATCTGCCTCAAGAAGGTCAAATGGGCTCCGATTCATCTCAGCCACCGTGCCGAGGAAAAAGATAACAAATCCAAGAGGCTGCAATAGGATGAAAGGAAGATTTTGAGAAGCCACAATTTGAGTCATCGACATCGACCCGGCCATCAACACCACACCCAGAATGGCCAAAACCACCGGCAGCTCGTAGCTCACCATTTGAGCCACTGTCCTTAAAGCTGCTATCAGAGCGTACTTATTATTTGACGCCCACCCTGCCATGTATATGCCTACGGTAGATACTGAGCTGATTGCCACCACATAAACTATGCCCACATTGAGGTCGGTCAAGATAGCCCCCTCGCCAAAGGGGACAACAGCAAAAACCATCAACACCGGCACAAAGACTATCACGGGAGCCAGCCAGTGAATCACCTTGTCACCCTTAGCCGGTACGATATCTTCTTTCAACAATATCTTCAAAGCTGTGGCAATCGGCTGGAAAATTCCCTCTGGCCCAAGCCGGTTGGGACCCAGACGAATCTGAAAACGCCCCAGCAGACGCCGTTCATACCAAATGAAAACAATAACCGTAACCACAACGAAGGCAAGAACAATCACTATGCCGACTATACCCGGCACAATATAGGCTGCCCAACCCGGCCAGATACCGCCTAACCACAATTGGAATTGTTCCAGTAACGTCATTACCGGTCTATCTCCCCAAGACAAACATCAATGCTGCCAAAGGTAATTATCAAGTCGGCCACTTTCCAGCCGATAACCATGTCCTTCAAGGCGGTCAGGTTAATCAGCGTTGGCGGACGTATATGAAATCTATAAGGGGCTATAGAATTATCGCTTACCAGATAGAAGCCAAGCTCACCCTTCGGTGCTTCTATATGCCCGTAGACTTCACCAACCGGCGGGCGGAGCAAGTGAGGCACTTTAGCACAAACCTCACCTTCGGGGAGCTGCGCTATTGCCTGTTCCAGAATACGAATGCTCTGCCTAGCCTCCTGCATTCTCACCCAGTACCGGTCATAGTTATCGCCTACAGTGCCTACCGGTACCTCAAAATCAAAACGGGCATAGATAGAATAAGGGTCAGCCTTACGCAGGTCCCACTTCACACCGCTGGCTCGAAGCACCGGGCCACTGGCTGCAATGTTTATGGCAGTGTCTCTGGGTAAAATACAAACGCCTTTGGTCCTTGCCAATAGGATCTCATTCTGAGCCAAAAGCTGGTCATATTCATCAATAAACCGCGGCATCTCAGCCACCCACTTCTTCATAGCCGGCATAAATTCTTCGGGGACATCCTGGCTAACCCCACCGATGCGCATATAATTGTAGGTAAGCCGCTGACCGCAAACCATCTCATATAAATCCAGAAGCTTTTCTCTCTCCCTCCACATATACAATACTGGTGTCATCATAGCCCCAAGGTCATTAAGGAAAAAACCGACTGCCATAAGATGGCTGGAAATGCGCATCGTCTCAGCCATAATAATCCTGAGGTACTCAGCCCGCTCCGGAATCTCTATCCCTGCCAACTTTTCCACCGCCAGTACATAGGCAAAGTTATTAGTCATGGAGGCTACATAGTCAAGTCTGTCGGTTAGGGGTATTATTTGGGTATACGTCCTGGTCTCTCCCAGCTTCTCGATGCCCCGATGAAGGTAACCGATAACAGGTTCCAAATCAACAACCACTTCACCATCAAGGGTAACCCTCATGCGAAAGACACCATGAGTTGATGGGTGCTGAGGTCCCATATTAAGGATAAAAGGCTCAGTTCTTATCGCCATCTATAGATAATCCCTCCGCAGCGGATGCCCAACAAATCCTTCCCAGAGTAACAAGCGTTTCAAATTAGGGTGCCCATCGAAGACGATGCCCATAAGGTCATAGATTTCCCGCTCTTGGAAATCAGCGGAGCGCCATAAACTGACCACCGAAGGCACTGCAGGCTTGTCACGGTCACGGCATCTGGTCTTCAAAACCAGGCTGTGGTTATGCTGCAATGAAACCAGATTGTAAACAACCTCAAAATAATCCAGGTAATCGACGGCAGTTAAGTTCGCAAGATAGTCGAAACCAAGGGCCGGCGTATTCTTCAAAAACTCCGCTACCTGATAAAGAGACTCGCTCTTGACCACGATAGCCGTGCTATCAGCAGCAATAACTGCACCAGGGGACGCTTTGACTATTTTTTTGGCTACCTGCTCACACTTTAAGGCTACGGTCACGCTCTCTTTATACTCTCCTTGACGATTTTCTGATGTATCTTAGTTATGCCATAAAGCAAGCTCTCAGGACGAGGTGGGCACCCCGGCACATAGACATCAACCGGAATTATGCGATTGATGCCCGGGACAACGCTGTATGACTCCTTGAATGGACCGCCACTGATCGAGCACTGACCCATAGCTATCACCCATTTAGGTTCAGGCATCTGCTCGTATACCAGTTTCACCGCCGGTGCCATCTTCCAGGTAAGCGTTCCGGCGACAATCATCAGGTCAGCCTGGCGTGGTGACCAGCGGAAAATGTCCATGCCGAAGCGAGAGATATCAAAGCGCGAAGCCGCCGTACCAATCATCTCAAAAGCGCAGCAGGCTAACCCGAACATAAGCGGAAATATCGACCGCGACCGCGCCCAATCAAGCACATAGTCCACCGTAGTAACAAGAACATTACGGCTAATCTCCTCATCGAGCCAGCTATCAGGATCAGGGATAGGATGCTGGGAGGCTGCCATGAGCGAGCTAATCCTTAAGCCCTCAGCGGCATCAATCTCATTCAACGGTGTCATCGAATATTTTTCTATTTCCATTCCAGTGCCCCTTTTAGCCAGGCATAAATATAACCCACCATGAGAATTACGAAGAAAACGACCACAGCAACCAGTCCAAACGTGCCCAGCCCTTTAGCATTCACTGCCCAGGGATACAAAAAAACAGTCAACACGTCGAGCGCAACAAAGAGAATAGCAAAGAAATAGTAGCGAAAGTTGAATTGAACCCAGGTCTTGCCGATAGTTTCCATGCCGCACTCGTAAGTGGAGGCCTTAGTTGGATTGCTTTTCTTGGGGACGATTTTGAAAAAGCTAAGAGTGAAAGGTAGAAGCAAGGTGGTAACCATGAACAGTATGCCTACGATGAGCAGTATACCAATATAACCGAAATCAGCTAACAATTATTCAGGTCCCCCTATCCTAGTTGTCCGTAATAAATTAGCTTCGCTCTTTTCGCAGGGTATTAAAACGCCGCCCGAAAGTATAGCATACACATCCAGGAAAAGACAACGCCTTACTGTGCGGTGGCCGTAAATTTTATTCTGCGCGGAGGCGAAGCGGATCCAGGCCCTCCAATCCAAATGACGGTAGGATTTCCAAGAAGCAAGCTTGACTATAGACCAAGTCAATGTATAATAATGCTGGTAAAGAAACAATGCGCATTACAGGCGGCGTTGCCAGAGGACAACAATTGAAGGTGCCTAAGAGCGATTTAGTTCGCCCGACAACAGATAGGGTCAGAGAAGCTATTTTTGCCATCATTACCCCTCTGGCCAGCCACTGGTCTCGAGGGCTAGACCTGTTTGCCGGTAGCGGCGCTCTGGGCATAGAAGCTCTAAGCCGCAATACGGAGTGGGTCGACTTCGTAGAACAGGCGCCCAAATGTTGTGCTATCATTAAGCAGAATTTGCAAAAGCTCGGCTTTACACAGCAGTCTCATTTATACTGCTGCAGCGTAGCTAAGGCTCTTACTTTTCTCGAAGAAAAATACGATATTATATTTATGGACCCCCCTTATTCAGACCAGTCAATAAATCACATGGCACTGCAACTGGCAAGCTCCGAAATTATAGATGACGAATCTTTAATTATAATCTCCCACGCTTCCCGTTCCCCACTTCAAAGTAGCTATAACAGCCTATCCCTAATTAAAGAAAAACAATACGGTGACACCTGTGTTTCGATATACCAAAAACACACTCCCGGAAAAGGAGGTTGAACGTTGACTATCGCTATCTATGCCGGCAGTTTCGATCCTATAACCCATGGACACCTTGACATCATCAAACGCTCTTCATCAATATTCGACAAGCTAATCGTAGGTGTTTATGACAGACCTGAGAAACGTCTTCTTTTCTCTACCGAAGAACGGGTGCAGATGGTCAAGCAAGCTACAGTTCATCTGAAGAATGTCGAGGCGCAATCCTATTGTGGGCTTACTGTCGATTTCGCTAAAAAGGTGGGGGCACATGTTATGGTCAGGGGACTTAGGATGAGCTCCGATTTTGAACGAGAGTTCGAGATGGCGATGATGAACAAAAAACTGGCGCCTGAGCTCGAATTGGTCTGTTTTATGGCAAGCCTTCAATTTCAGTTCCTCAGCTCCAGTCTGCTCAAGGAAGTAGCCCAGCTAGGAGGATGCCTCGAGGCAATGGTGCCAGACCATGTCGCCAAAGCACTGATAAAAAAGTTTACACTATGACTTATAAGCCTTGACCTATATAGCACTATCTGGACAATATCTCTAAAAATAGCTAATATATCAAAATCTAAGGAGGTAAACTTAAAAAATGGCGTACAAAATCACTGATGAGTGCATTAGCTGCGGTGCCTGCGAGCCAGAATGCAAGAACCAGGCCATCAAAGAAGGGGCATCGATATACGAAATCGACCCCGCCAAGTGCACCGAATGCGTCGGCTGGTTTGCAGCACCAAAATGCGCTGAGGTTTGCCCTGTAGATTGTTGTGTTCCGGATGCCGCTCATAAGGAAGGCAAGGAACAGCTACTGGAAAAGTGGAAGAAACTCCATCCGGGCAAAACTCCGGAAGCTACTTAATAAAACCCAAGATACAGTTTAGCTTAACTCACTAAGACAGCAAGCAATCTCTTGCCGTCGGTGGTTGTTTTTTGGAGAAATTTACCCTCTAACAAAGCCACCACCGAAACCAAAGAAATATACCAAGGGTATTATGAATGCTTACCATTGACTATGACCTAATAGGAATTAAGGATGGTGAGCGGGTACTGGACGTCGGTTGCGGCGAAGGCAGACATAGCTGGGAAGCATGTAAGCGAAACGATTGCCTGGTTTATGCCTTAGACCTGGATGAGACAAACCTGAAAAAGGCACATTACGCCCTTTATCTCATGGAACAGCAGGGCGAAACCAGAGGGAAATGGCTTCTTTCCAGGGGTGACATAACCAGCCTCCCTTTCAAAGATGCCTCTTTCGATAAGGTTATCTGCTCTGAAGTTCTGGAACACATCCCTGACGACATTCAAGGTATCAAGGAGCTGGTTAGAGTTCTAAAAGAAGATGGCACGCTTGCCATCAGCGTGCCATCATACCTCCCCGAAACTATATGCTGGAAATTATCCAGAGGTTATCATGGCAAGCCAGGAGGCCACATCAGGATATACAAAGTCAGCGAAATCATATCCAGGCTAAAGCAGAACAACCTGAATATCTTTGCTATACGCCACAAACACGCCCTGCATTCTTTCTACTGGATAGCCCGTAGTCTCTTCGGCGTAGAAAATGAGAAGGCATTTATCCCTTCGCTATACCACAGGTTCCTGGTCTGGGACATATACAAGAACAGCAAACCCGTCCGCGTGATTGACAATTTCCTCAACAAATTCTTCTCCAAAAGCCTGGTCATCTATGCCCGTAAGGCTCAAACATAACACGATTACGGCGATTCCCCTACTTCAGCCTGCACCTGAGCACAACAACATCGCTTAGAGAAGGAAGATGCCGAGCTATTTTATCCAGCGCCCTCAATACGGCCAGCGAGATATTTCCAGGCAATTTAGCCAGAAACATGCCCCACCACGGAAGTCCAAAAAGCAGTGACACCCCGGTAGCTTTCTCCACCTTGAGATGGCTATTCACAAGACGCCTGAGCGATGAATAATCAAACTTATATGTATGGTCTTCCGGCACTTCCCACAGCATCCTCCCCGCCGGAGCCTTAAAGCCAAGTTCTTTCCTTAGCCACCACACCACCCTCCCCAGCTTGAAGCCGAGGCTCTCAAAATTAGCTATGGCTACTATCGCCTTGCCTCCGGGCTTAAGCACCAGGGCAATCTGCTCCATAACCATCGCCGGGTCAGGGAAATGGTCCAGCGCCCCCTTGCACACAACTTTGTCCACGGACTTAGCTCTTAGTGGCACATATTCACCCAATCCCCGCACCAAGCTCATATTAGCTCCACTCACAGAAATATGGCTACTAGCATGCTTAATCATTACGTGTGATGGCTCAAGTCCGATAACCACCGCCCCTCTCTTAGCCAGCTCCACGCCTTCGATGCCCCTACCACATCCGATATCCAGTATCCTCTCCCCCACCATCGGGCTCATGCTCTCCAGCGTGGCTTCGTTCATCCTCCTCAGCATAAAATCCGCATCCGGATAAAGAATTTCGGGGAATAGCTGCCCGTCATCCCAGTCAAGATCGAATTCGGAGTTTCTGCCATCATTTCCAGGAGCTTTAGCAACGTGGCAATCTCTACCAATGTCCCCCTCTCCCTTGACGGGAGAGGGTCGGGGTGAAGGTGAAACCTCAATATTGCTTCGCCCCGCCTGCAATGACGAGGCCGGTTTGCTCAACTTGTTGTCAACTTTCCCTTTAGCTTCTCTTTTACTCAAGAATTCATTCCTTGCTGCCTCTGGCAAAAGTATAATACCACATGACTTAATGTATCAGGCAATACTACCTATTGACAAGCAAAATGAAAAGGAGCAAACTACCACTGTTTATTCTTATGTGTGCAGAACAGAGCGCAGCAACCCATACATCAAATAAGCCCCGGAGGTGAAGGACAATGAAGACAACGAGTTACGGAAAGAGCCAGCGGCTGAATAGCCCTCTCATGTTGTGCCTGTGCCTGGTACTGGTTTGCCTGATTACCGTTGGGGCAACCGGGTACTCCGCGAACGGAAAGGCGCCGAACATCAAAAAGTTAGAGGCTGACACATTAGTGCTGGATGACGGCAGTTTCGCCATGTATGAATTCGTGGTGACTGGTGCCACGTACATGCGGCTGGTTGAGGCGGGCAATATCCTCAAAGAGGTCAATAACCCTGACGCCCATACCCTTAAAGGGACTACCCCGGGGAACCCGACCTACGCCATACGTGCGGGCGACAACAGCAATACGTTCGATACCGTCCTGTACGCAAGAAACGATTTCGGCGAAGTGGAGAAAAAGCTAACGCTATCTTTTACCACTGAGCTTCCGTTGCAGCCTGCTTCCCTCATCCCTCCGGTATCTATGTCAGACCGACCTCGTTCGCCTGACTGGGGAGAGCAGTATTCCTCACCTGCTTCAACTCAACCCCAATCGCCTACTACTCACAACGAACCTGAGTTTTTCGAATGTTCCACGAGCTGTCCTTACTGTCTGACACCTGATGAGGCAAAAAGAGAGGGGTTCACCCAGAGATGTTCCGATGAGCTTTGCTACTACTCACCTGACAACCAGCAAAAATGGTATTGCTACAGCGAGCCGGAAGGCTGGTGCTGCATGGGCGGCCATGGCGGCCAGGTCAGTCAGACCACCAAATCTCGATGTACCCAGGTGGGCGGCGAGTGGTACGCCGACCAGTACCTTGCGCAGCAAGCCTGCCAGCCGATGTGCTGGTGCTGCCGCCGGGACGGCGCGGTCGGCTATGTTACCGTAAATGAATGCCACCTCGTGGGCAACTGTTACGACAACCAGTACCAGGCGCAGCAAGTCTGCCAGCAGATGACATCGTGCTGGTGCTGCGTGAACGGCCAGGTCGGCCAGGTCTCCCAGACTCAGTGCCTCCAGATGGGAGGTTGCTGTCACAACACCCAGGCCGAGGCGTTGCGAGAATGCCAGCAGGCTCCTCCCCCTGCACCTTACCCTGATTATTACGATGGGCAACGCTATTAGCACCTCTCCCTTATACTCCCTGACGGTTCATATTTAGCACAGTAAAGGGGAAAAGAGAGTTCATTCGGTTTCAGTAAATAAGGAGGTAGTGAAATGAGAACATCGAATTTTGCCAAGGGCCGGCGGGCAGTGGGCTTTTTCAGGTTATGCCTATGCATTTTAATCGCCTTGACACTGGCTACGGGAGGCATGGCGTTGAACACCAAGCCGGTACAGGCTGCTATCGTTGTTCCTGCCGCCGTGAATAATTTAGCTCTGGTAGAATGCGTGCCCTGGGCACAGCAACTTACTGTTACACCACAGTGTCCTGGATCGGCAATTTTCTTTTGGACGGTAGGGGTAGTTCCGGGATGGGCACACGTAAATCCACTTACCGGGGAAATCACATGTTGCCCTGGCATAGGTACCGCCGGCACCCCAGCCTCTACCTTTACGATTGTGTGCACCGAGCTGGGACCACCATGTCCCGGTCCTTGTTGTCCTGTCCCTATCTTATTTGCTATTCCTGTCACCCTCCAGGTCACAGTACCTGCCCCACCAACCTGTACCCTGACCATCAACCCGGTGTTTTACCCGGTGGCATGGGAGGGCATGCCCTTCGCCATGACATTGACCGCCGCCGGTAATGTGGGACCGCTTAACTGGAGCGCGACCGGGTTGCCGACAGGACTGACCGTGACAAACACCGCCAACGGGACTATCGGCGGTAACCCTAACCCGGGCACCTGCGGCATATGGAACGTAACGGCTACTGTTACCGATACAGGTATCTGCTCTGGCCCCAACTGCTGCCCACCCACTGTCAACCGCCCCTTCATACTTATCGTCGATTGCTGGGCTAACTACGCTTCCTACTTTGCCCCGGGCACACACACCGATTCTTTCACCGTCAGAGTGGGCCCCAACCTTACGCAGGGTCAAGCAAATGTGCTCATTGACGGCGTACAAAAGGCAAAACTTGGCGCAAACCAATCTCAAACCTTTTCTACAAAGTCGGACGAACTACATTTAGTGACCGTCGACCAAACGGTGGTACCCGGCACTGACCCCAACACCATGTTCGAAGTCAAGGGCACAAATCAAATAGTGGTGGGCGGGACCGTCACAGAAGCCTATTTCGATTATGCACAGAAGGTACGTATCAAGACCGGCAGCTACCCCACCGGCGTCTACGAGCCTGCGGGCACCGGCTTCCACACCATAGGTAGCACCTTCACCACCACGGCATCAAGCCCAATCCAGCCCCAGGAGGGAATAAAATACGTCTTCAAGGAGTTCAAACTGACCGATGGCAGCACATCCCCTAACAGGGACCTGTGGTTTATTGTCAACAAGGCAGGGGACGTCACCGCATTTTACGACACCTATTACCTGCTGCACCTGAAATCGGATTTCCCGCCTGTCGATGATAAATCCTATCATCTCGCTGGCAGCAACGCCACATACAACCTGGCGCTGCCGACAGTCCCCATGGGGGGCATCCTGGGTGGCCTGGGTGGCGCACTCAAGCCGGTGAACACCAGCGGCACCATCGCTATGACCGGCCCCCGCACCGAAGAAATCTTGTGGAAGGCCGACCTTACGTGGCCCATCATATTCATACTGCTCATATTGCTGGTCATCGGCGGATTGTGCTATTTCGTATACCGTCTCAAGTCAGCACCCACACGCCAGGTCACCACCAAGAAGGAAGCTCCCGCACCTAAACCTAAAGGCAAGCAGCAGCGGCTTACCGAAACGAAGGGCAAATCAAAGCAGCGATACACCAAAAAAAAGGGAGGCTCCAGGACAACCGGGCGAAAAACTAGTCCTTAATTGTAAATAAAGACCGTAACATAAAGGCTACCACGATTACGCTCACCCTGAGCCTGTCGAAGGGCAAAGTCTCATGGTTCGACAAGCTCACCACAGACGGGAAATAGTTATGCCTGTTACCGCAACTTAGTACTAGATAAAGGCGCAGTCATAGATTACGCATTTCTGCCACAAATGCAGCAGGGACAGGTCGAAAGACCTGTCCCTAAATTTTAACCGCTGCCACAAGCGCGGTAAGTAATCGGGGTAAGAGCTAAAATGTGGGGTCGAACCCATCCTCCTCACATGGCGGCTCTGGTTCCGGCGCAGGGGTCGGCGCAGGTGGGGTCGGCGTTGGCTGAGGCTGGGGTCGCGGTGCCGGTGGCGGTGGAGGAAGCTCTTCAACGTCAACGCAACATATATCCGTGGAAGTCCCGTACGCGTTAGTAGCCGTAAATGTAAAGCAGACGTCCTCGGTCACACTGGCGCCAAGATTGCCGGTCAGCGACACCTGACCCGGCGTAGCCGAACCGATACTGAGCGTCACCTCATCAGCATTTTCGCTGGTCCAGCTTACAGAAATATACCCACCACCTGAGGGAAGGCTGGCGGACGAAAGGTTGCACTCAACCACGGGGGGCACTGTTTTCTTAGTGCAGCAATACATTTTATTTCCATAGTCATCAACTCCGCATGATTCAGGAACGCACAGCTTCCCGTAAATTAAAGCGGTCCCGGTATAACAGCCCGCCTCGCCCAACTCATCCAGTGTCATACAATCGCAGTCCTCAGGACATTTCCTGAAGCAGTATTTTTCGGGGCAGCCGTCTGGCGGTTCTTGGAAGCAGCCTTCGCGGCACAAGGTCTCGTCACACTTAGTAGTATAATTGAGTTCATCTGCTTGCTCCTCGGTCAAGCACTGGCACGGTGGAGGGCATTTGGCAGGGTAGCAATAGGGGCGATAATATACGTCAATGGAGGGATCCCTGCACTCTTCGGCGTAGGTATCACAGCATACGTTATCCGGGTAAGAATACCCCTTTTGCATCGCCACATCCATATCAAGGCACTCACATCCTTCGGGGCATTGCCTGTAACAGTACTTGTATTCTGTGCACTTGCCATTTACCATCTGGGCACATCCGCACGGAAATCTGTCGCACTTTGTGGTGTACCAGAGGTCAGGATTGAGCTTTCTCTCTCCCTCAGTCATACAGGTGCACCCTGCGCCGCATTTGAGGCGAAACGGCACCAAATCTGTTAATAAATCCCCTTTGGGAGAGCAGATTATTATCTTAGCAGATGGCTCCTCATCGCTTTCGTCCCCGAACTCCCAGATTGTTTTAGAAGGCTTCCCGTTGCTAGCCCCCTTAAAGCCTACAGGAAAGATACCCGGACAATATCGGGTTTCCACGCCAGGCTGGTCTTCGGTCAAGGCATAAGCCTCGCCATGCCGGGGCTGGTGCGAGGCACCAGCGGCACCGGGGATAATAGCCTGAATATAAAAAACGCACTCGCCGCCCTGCTCGATTTTCATCATACCGGCGTTCTCTACCGAGAACTCGAACACCGGTGACTCATCTGGCTCCATTGTCTGGTTTTTGAGCCTGAAGTAGTTAATCTTGGACTCGACGGTCGAGGAGGTGTCTTGCCCGGTGCAGTCCGGGGCGGTGATAACAGGGCGCTGGTCGCTCGGTCGTTCCGATGCCGGCACAATCTTGTATGCCGCTTCTGCCTTGACTATCTGCCTGTCCCAGGAACGGACTTCCAGCACGGCGGAGCCGCCCTCCCCTGGTTCTTTATGGATTATTGTGGCAGGTCGCCCACTTGGGGACCCCTGGTATATAACAGGATATACACCGGGGCAATAATGAGTCTCCACGCCGGGCTGGGTTTCAGTTAAGGCATAGACCTCGCCTTGCCGTGGTTGGAATGAGGCAGCCGGTGTGCCAGTACCCGTGATTTCGACTTCCATAATTTTTTCGCCGTCCTGGGTAATGGTTATGGCTGAGCAGTTGGCTACCTCGAAGTTGAACACCGGACATTCGTCCTCGGCTACCATCTCGCTAGCCAGCGTAAAGGAGATAATCTGCGGCGTTTCTTTGCCCGTAGAAAACAATGCCGGACCCCAGACCACGCCAGCGAGGATAAGCACTACCACTGCGATGCCTCCGGCAACCGAGCCAATCCAGCGCGGCTGCTGCCACCAGGGCTTCCGTTTCACCGCAGCCTTCCTGGTCTTCGATTTCCTTCCCCCCGACCTTTCACCCTTCGGTTCAAGCACCACCCGACTGTCCTTTTTGCCCTTACTTGCCATCTCCTTTTTTCTCCTCTTCAGTTTTATCGCTGCCGCTGCTGTTGCAACGGACACCGTAACGCCACTAATTTTGAACACCGGTAAGATAGGCTCTGCTATTTGGCGCCCAGAGCCTTAGCCTTGTTATAGGCGGCGATTACCGCCTGAAGAAGCAGAGAGCGCAATTTGCCCGCCTCCAGCTGCAGCAGCCCCTCGGTGGTCGTGCCTCCCGGCGATGTCACCATATTCTTCAGTTCAGCGGGATGCTTGCCCATCATCTCTACGGCTCGCGCCGAACCCAGCACCGTCTGTACCACCAGTTTTTCAGCCATGTCACGTGGCAAACCTATGTGTACCCCGGCATCGACCAGCGCCTCGATAACAAGAAAAATATAAGCCGGACCGCTGCCGCTTACCGCCGTCGCCATGTCTATGTATTTCTCGCTGCTGACATAGATTTCTTTGCCCAGGGCAGCCAGTATAGACTGCGCCATATCCTTCTGTTTCTGATTCACCCCATCAGTTGCTGTCCAAACCGTCATGCCCTCACCGATTTGTGCCGCCATATTTGGCATAGCTCGAACCAGGCGGGAATGGCTTAGCCCCTGTTGCAAGCCCTCCAGTGTAGCTCCAGCCGCTATGGACAGCACCAGTTGCTGAGGCGATAGCCCCTTCAATTCAGCCATCACCTTGCCCAGCTCCTGCGGCTTCACCGCCAGGACCACCACTTCAGCCCCTTTAACTGCCTCCTTGTTATCAGTCACAATCTTGACGCTGTGCTTCTTCAAGACATCTCGTCGTGCCTTACTGACATCGCTGACAGCTATGTCACCGGGTTTAGCCACCCCTTTAGCCAGCAGGCTTTTAATTATCGCCTCACCCATAGTTCCACCACCGATAAAGCTTATCTTCATTACTGCCTCCTATCGCCGAATATAGCTCGACCTATCCTGAGCATGGTCGCCCCCTCCTCAACCGCCACCTCAAAATCATCGGTCATACCCATGGACAAATGCTCCAGCCCCAGATAATCCCGAAGTTCCCGCAGCTTCCGGAATACAGGACGTACTTCCTCAGGGTCAGCCACGAAAGGGGCGATGGTCATAAGTCCCATCACACCCAAACAGGGCAACCGCCTTATCTCCCCGACTGCCACCGCAATCTCTTCCACAGAGAAACCGCCCTTCGTCGCTTCACCGGAAACATTGACCTCAAGCAAAACAGGCAGAGGTTTTTCCACCCGCCGGCTCAAAACCTCAGCCAGCTTTATGGAATCAATGCTGTGTATTATGTCAAATATCTCGACGGCTGTCTTAGCCTTGTTGCTCTGAAGATGCCCCACCATGTGCCAGATAACATCAGGCTTAAGGTCTGCAAGCTGAGATATCTTCCCTTCTGCTTCCTGGACCCGGTTCTCGCCGAAATCCCTTATCCCGCAGCCGAAAGCCGTTCTTATTATTGAAGCCTCAAAGCCTTTCGTCACCGCCACCAGCGTTATCTCATCGGGCGACCTGTGGCTCCGCTCACAAGCACGGGCAATGCGCCTCCGCACTTCTTTAATATTTGCCGCTATATCCACCGCCCCCTATTCTAACACAGCAGTCCAAAATCCCAAATTCTAACCTACCCGTCATTCTGAGCCTTCACCTGTCATTCTGAGCGCAGCGAAGAATCTCGACCTCCATCCACTCACCCCGAGCTTTTATATCCCACTCACCCTGAGCTTGTCGAAGAATCTTTCCCCTCTCCCTCGATGGGAGAGGGGCAGGGTGAGGGTGATACTTCAATATTAGATTCTTCGGTCGTCCTTCCCATTCGGGAAGGACTCCCTCAGAACGACAAAAAAGCGCCCTACGGCTTCCTGAATCTCACCGTATAGTTAAAGAAGTTCCCCGAAACTTCATCCACTACAAAACCGGCTCCATTGCCCAGCTTTATGGTAGTGGATTTCCAGGGATAATCGGGGTCAGGGAACAATTCCGTTACCGCCAGAATGCCTCCCGACTTTAATACCCTATTGACCTCCTGCAAAGCCCTGTTTCTATCCGGTATCTCCTGGAGCACCGTCACAACATTCACTAAATCAATAGAGCCATCCTCAAACGGCAGCTTATAGGCATTGCCTTCGATGAGCTTTATATTCTTAATATCCCTGTTTTCAGGCTTGGACAGCTTTCTCTCAAGCTGCTTCAACATATCCGCCTGTATATCCAGTGCATAGACCTTGCCCTTCTCCCCGACCGTCCGGGCAATGAAAGGAGTAAAAGCACCGCTGCCGCAGCCCAGGTCCACGACCTGCATGCCTTTTTTTATGCCGCTGCGTTTTATCAACTTAGCCGGCGGCTGTATCCTCCTCCTGTAGCCGCTATCCAGCAGCCGCCCGATAAACGCCGGCGCCGGAAAGTGATATAGCTTGCGTACCACCTTAGCCAGCGTAAGCCATAGTACAGGAAACGCCAGTATGCACAGTATGACTATTAATACCACTTTCAACGTCACAACTCCTTAGTCCAAGAAACTATGAGACCTGGATCTAACACAAACTTATGAGCATGTTAGCTGTACTCTAACCAACATTGCTCCGCAATTTATCTCTCAAAGCTTTTATAGCATTCATTGACATATCACGGCCTTGTCCTTCAGGGTAATTGCAATCTTCCTGCCCCCATATCCATTTATAAGCTTTCATCAGAACTTCGGGAAGTTCTCCACCTGGATTATTCAACTTCAAACCATCTAAAACATCATCAGGTTCCTCACCATTAAAAACCCTTTCCAAAGCATCTATGATTCGAATAGTCGCGGTAGTGTCGATACCCCCTTTCCCTTCAAGGTCATTGTATATATCTTTGTGTGAGATTAACCAAAGGGTAGAATCAGCCGGATTATAAACCCAGACCATAAAGTCCTCACGTCTAATCTTACCAAAAACAAATTTCCCGCCTGGCTTCGTTATCACTATTTTTCTTCCATCCAAGAGCTTTTCGACCTCATACCCTCTGTATTTCACTTTCTCCAACATATGCCGAAATTCTTCACGAGGTTTATTCTTAATCTCTAAATCAGCCAACTCGATTTCATGCGTATATATGTTCCTCTTCATCCTTTCACCTCGTAAACAAGCAAATACTGGTGATTAATTTCCAAATATTCCCTTGAAGCTTCGGCTTCCGGCATTAGCGCATTACTTATTACAACAACAACCTCTTTTAACCAGAGACCATCACATGACAAGGAATCTAATATCCGTTTAGCCAATGGCTCTACATACTCGTCTATCCTTACATCCTGTGTTTGGATTACAACAAATCCACCTGCGGTTACCCTCGGCAATTCATAATTTATGATTTCTTTTGTCCTCTGCAAATAACACTCAACCTCCGCCCGAGAAGGATTATTAGACAGAAATGGTGATTTGATAAAGAGCAACCCCTTCTTATCTTTAGTAAGGCAAGTATCACTTTCAGCATGCGAAACAAAAGTTATAGTAGAGTATCCAGCCCCATTCGAATATCTATCAATCACATTCTTATTCAGACGCGCTTCGAAATCCTTCTCTGGCAAGACCCATACAGTTGTGGTTTCAAATTCATCTAACTTTTTGAGAGTCGGCCTTGCCAACGTGGGAGCAATCCAGGCGTAATCAGCCAAGCTTTCCCCCACACTTAAGGGGATTAGTGATTTTGGTTTCTCAAAAATTGGCAAATACTCGTGGGCTAATAGAAGGAAGTTATTCTTTATACTACTGGTATACCAAAATCCGGTAGTCTTGCAGTTGTGTTGACGTTTGATAACAAGCTCTTTCAATTTAAAGCCAGCATCTAAATAAACATTTATAAGCTTAAACCCCAAGGGAATCACATGCTTCTTCCGTCGCATATCACCTATTAGGATTGCACATTGCCTGCCCGGCTTTAGCACTCTAAAACTTTCTGTTGCAACCTTGGACATCTCTTTCAAAAAATCATCGATCTCAAAATAAGACAAATCCCCCTGTTCAAAATCAGTGTAATGAATGATATTTGCATAAGGAGGATGGGCGCAGATTAAATCTACGGAGTCCTTGTCCAAAAATGATAAGTCTCTCGCATCGCCAACTAATAACTGGGACTCGTGAGTGCGGAGGTGAATTTCATCATCAACGAACATGAACTGCTCGGCATCTATTTTAAAATCCACATTCTTTTTCGCTAGTTCGATAGCCTTGTCGTTGATATCAAGGGCTATACACTTCCTCCCCAGGAGTTGACACTCTACAACTGTTGTCCCTGCACCACAGAAATAATCTAAAACCAATTCGCCAGGCTTTGAATATCTGAGAATCACATTTCTTGGGATATAAGGCGACCAATTCCCCCGATACTCTCCACTATGAGTTGCCCAATTGCCCCTTTGTTTAAAACTCCAGACTGTAGTCTGTTCTTCTTTGAAATCCTTTGGAAAAAGCGTTTTTATTTTCTTGGACTCTTTAAAAGCACTAACAGCAATTCCTTTTGACTGAGTAATAAGCTTCTCAATATATTTGAATGTAACTCCATATTTCTGGCCGATCGCTATATCGGGAACCCCTCTCGCTTTTTCCTGCAAGATAGCTTCTTGGAGCTCCTTTTTATTTCTAATAACTACCTTCGAATTAGCCATTCTATGCCCAAAAACTACCTTAGTAGACCAGTCGGTGATATCACCCCACCACTATATTGACCAGCAGCT